>Ga0256840_1001020_pt1 | contig 27309 bp, 19 predicted proteins | sample 355202metaG_FD_185969 | JGI IMG/M metagenome (GOLD analysis project Ga0256840, IMG submission 185969) | Hydrothermal vent microbial communities from Mid Atlantic Ridge, Atlantic Ocean - 355-202 | ecosystem: Environmental > Aquatic > Marine > Hydrothermal vents | place: Atlantic Ocean: Mid... | reverse complement strand
TAACGTGTCGCCGAATTGCAGCTTTGGCGTCAGTTCAACCCGCTGCGGCGCGTCTTCGCCACGGGAACGGGCGGCGATGATTTCAGCGGCGGCGCGGCCAATTTTATGGCGCTCGGCGTCCATTGTGGCCAGTTGTTTGGGCAGGCCGTTCAACAGTTCAACCCCGTTGAACCCAGCCAGCCCGACCTGTCCGGGCACATCAATGCCGTTGGCCAGACAATAGAGCAATCCGCCAGCACCGATCATATCGTTGGAATAATAAAGGAAATCCAGATCAGGCGAGCGTTTCAGGATTGCCTCGGTCATCTCGCGACCTTTTACCAGCGCGGATCCGCCGGAATAGAATTCCTGATCCGCAATCTCGATTCCGGCATCGGCCAGCGCTTCGGAAAACCCTTCGAACCGTTTGCGGGCGCGGTGGTCCAGCGGCATGTTGGTGCCCATAAAGCCGATCTTGCGGTACCCCGCCTTGATGATCGCTTCGGCCATTTCGCGGCCTGCGCGGCGTTGTGATACACCGACAATGGCATCTATCGGATCGCCATCCAGATCCATGATTTCCACAATCGGTACATCGGCGTTGCGCATCATGGCGCGGGCGGCGTCGGTGTGTTCCAGGCCGGCGATGATCACCCCCGAGGGGCGCCATGACAGCATTTCGAACAGCACGGATTCTTCTTTTTCCGGCAGGTAGTTGGTGACGCCGAACACCGGCTGCAACGGGGTTTCATCCAGCACCTCGTTGATGCTGGTCAGGACCTCGGGGAATACCATGTTCGACAGGGACGGGATGATCACCGCCACCAGATTGACCCGCTGGCTGGCCAGCGCGCCGGCGATCTTGTTGGGGACATAGCCCAGCCGTTTGGCGGCTTCGGTGACTTTCTGGCGGGTGGCCTCCGACACATCGCCGCGATTGCGCAAAACACGGCTGACGGTCATTTCGCTGACGCCCGAGGCCTCGGAGACGTCGCGCAGGGTCAGCGGGCGTTTGGGCGGTGTGGTCGGCGATGACACGAATGAATTTCCTGTTATGGCGTTTACACACTTGTTACAGACAAAATTTCGTCTTGTCCAAGGTTGATCTATTGGTTACGGTAGCGCTAACAGTATTATCCGGCTCTGTTTCGGCAAGGTCGGATAGCAGAAGGGGAGCGGTGGGCCAACAACGCTCCCCTTTATTTTGCCTACATTTTGAAGACGCGATAGATGGCCGGAATGACCAACACGGTCAGCAGCGTGGATGTGGCCAGCCCGAACAACAGCGATATTGCCAGCCCCTGGAAAATCGGGTCGGTCAGGATTACCGCAGCACCGATCATAGCGGCAATCGCAGTCAGCAGGATCGGTTTGAAACGGGTGGCGCCTGCGGCGATCAGGATGTCCAGATCAACGCGGCCTTCGCCTTCGTTCCTGATGAAATCCACCAGCAGGATCGAGTTTCGCACGATAATACCCGCCAATGCGATGAAGCCGATCATCGACGTGGCCGAGAAGGGGGCGTTGAACAACCAGTGGCCGAACATGATGCCAAGGAAGGTCAGCGGCACGGGGGTCAGGATCACCAGCGGCAAGCGGAAGGATCCGAACTGCGCCACCACAAGGATGTAGATGCCCAGCAGGGCAACAGCAAAGGCCGCGCCCATGTCGCGGAAGGTGACCCATGTGACCTCCCATTCGCCGTCCCACAGCAGGGTGACGTTTTCCTCTTCTGTGGGCATGCCGTGCAGGCTGATTTCGGGTTTCTCCATGTCGGACCAGTCCATCTTGTCCAGTTCATCGGCCACGGCCAGCATGCCGTAAAGCGGAGCTTCGAACCGGCCTGCCATTTCACCCATGACCATTTCGGCGTAACGGCCGTTGTGGCGGAAGATTGGGTAGGATGCGCGTTCCTCGACAATCCGCACCACATCGCCCAATTCGACCACACCGCGATCACCCGGCAGCACGTTGGTCGGCACGGGTGTGGCCAGCATGCGTTCGTCGATCACGCGGTCCCCACGATCACGGCCAACCACAATCGGGATCGGTTGACGGCCGTTGCCGCGGTGGGAATATCCAACCGTGATCTGGCTGTTCAGCATCCGCAGGGTATCCAGCGCATCGCTTTCCTGAACGTGGTAGAACTCCAGATCGTCCGCCACCAGTTCGGCCCGTTTCTGGCGTGGCCGCACCCCAAAGCTGTCGTCTACATCGACGATATAGGGCACGGCTTCAAAGGCCTGACGAATGCGGCGTGCAGCTTCGCGGCGGGTTTCGGCATCGGGGCCGTAGACCTCGGCCAGCAGGGTGGCGATGACGGGCGGGCCGGGGGGGGGCTCGACTGTTTTGATGTTTGTGCCGGGGGGCACATCCATTGCCGTCAGCAATTCACGCAGTTCCAGCGCGATTTCATGGCTGGTGCGGGTCCGTTCGCCCTTGGGCAGCAGATTGATCTGCACATCGCCCAGTTCAGGCAATTGGCGCAGGAAGTAGTGGCGCACAAGACCGTTGAAATTGAAAGGGGCGGCGGTGCCGGAATAGGTTTGGGCCGAGACAACCTCGTCCAGCCCAAGCGCGATTTTGGCGGCCTGTTGGGCCACCGCATCCGTTGCCTCGACCGAGGCCCCTTCAGGCAGATCAATTACCACCGACAGTTCGGATTTATTGTCGAACGGCAGCAGTTTGACGGTAACATCCTTGGTATAAAGTGCCGCCAAAGACCCAAATGAGGCCACGACGACGATCAGTAAAAATACAAGGCTGACAATTTTGGAACGCAGGACCGGACGGGCAAAGGCGGCATAGAGTTTGCCCAGCTTGCCGCCGGTTTCGGCGTGCTCGTCATGGTGAAGTTCGGCTTTGCCGGCAATTTTCATCATCAGCCAAGGGGTGACCATCACCGCGACAAAGAATGAAATGATCATTGCAGCCGAGGCATTGGCCGGAATCGGGCTCATGTATGGGCCCATCAGGCCGGACACAAACAGCATCGGCAACAGGGCGACCACAACCGTCAGGGTGGCGACGATTGTGGGGTTTCCGACCTCGGCCACGGCTTCGATCGCGGCGCTGAACCGGGTCTGGCCCTTGCGCTTCATCCCCCAGTGGCGGGCGATATTCTCGATCACCACAATCGCGTCGTCCACCAGAATCCCGATGGAAAAGATCAGTGCGAACAATGACACGCGGTTCAGCGTATAGCCCATCAGCCAGGATGCAAACAACGTCATCAGAATGGTCATCGGGATCACGACAGCCACCACCACGGCCTCGCGCCAGCCAATTGCAATGAATACCAGTGCAACGATGGAAACTGTGGCAAGCCCCAGATGGAACAGCAGTTCGTTCGCCTTTTCGTCCGCCGTTTCGCCGTAATCGCGGGTAACCTCGACTTCCATCGTGTCGGGAATCAGAGTTCCTTCCAGTGTTTCCACCTTTTCCAGAATGGCTTCGGCGACCTTGACGGCATTCGATCCGGCACGTTTGGCAATAGCCAGTGTAACGGCGGGCAGGCGTTCGATTTCGCCGTTATCGGCGCGGTGCAGGGTGGCAACATGGACTTCGTCCAGATCAATCGCATAGGTCACATCGGCCACATCGCGCACATAGACGGGCCGGCCATCGCGCGAGGTCAGCAGCAGGTTGCCGATCTGGTCCGGTGTCGACAGGGTTTCGCCCAGAATAAAGGCGATCTGTTCGCCATTATCGCGCACTGTGCCGGCAGGTGAGGCCGAGTTGGCCCCCTGAACTTTACCCACCAGTTGTTGCAGCGTGACACCGTAAAGCGCCAGTTTTTCGGGATCGGGGGCGACGCGCAGCGCGTCCGAGGTTTCCCCAACAATAAAGGTCAGCCCGACATCGTCGATTTTGGCGATTTCGGAATTTACCTCGCGGACAATACGGGTGATGTCATTGGCCGTTATCGTGTCCTGCCCCGGTTTCGGGGAAAAGGTCAGGGTGACAATGGCGACGTCGTTAATGCCACGCCCCACAACCAGCGGGTCGGGGATGCCGACGGGGATGCGGTCCATATTGGCGCGCAGTTTGTCATAGACGCGCAGAATCGCGGTTTCAGAGTCAACGCCGACAAGGAACCGGGCGGTTACCATCACTTGATTGTCACGGGTCGAGGAATAGACATGTTCGACCTGATCAATACCTTTGACGATGTTCTCCAGCGGTTCGGTAACCAGTTTCACCGCGTCTTCGGCTTTCAGGCCGGCGGCCTGAACGTGGATGTCCACAAGCGGCACGGAAATTTGCGGTTCTTCCTCGCGCGGCAGGCTGGCAAGGGCGATCAACCCGACAGCAAATGCCGCCAGCAGGAACAGCGGTGTCAGGGGCGAGGCAATAAAACTACGGGTCAGGCGGCCAGCAATACCCAGCGCACCTGTTTGACCGATATGACTATCATTCATGACTGTTCACCAGTTTATCGCCAGCAGAAACGCCGGTCAGGACTTCTTTCCAGACTTTTCCGTCACGCATTACAGTAGCCCCCAGAACGACAGCACGGCGCATTTCTTTGCCGTTGATTTCAAGGGTGACGAAATCAATGCCGCCATGCATGATGACAGCCGATTCCGGCACCAGAATGGCTTTGCGCTCGCCAACAGGCAGGCGCACCGGAACGCGGCGCCCGGCAAAACGGTCGTTCAGTCCCGGGACTTCTACATCGGCCAGCACCCGCCCATTTTCGATTTGCGGATAGACCTTGGCCAATGTACCGCTCTGGCCATCGCTCATTTCAATACTGTCGCCTTCGTGCAGGTTGGCGGCATGGCGTTCCGGTACGGACAGGCGCAAGAACGACCCGCCGCCGCCGATTACCGCAACGCTTTCGCCCGGGTTGATCACCGAGCCTTTGGAGGGCGGTACCGAAAGAACCACACCGGCTTCTGGTGACAGGACCTCGCCTTCGGAAACCTGTTGTTTGATCACCAGTTGCTGGGCCTCGACTCCACGTATTTCGCCATTCAAAACATCGACTTGCGATTGCAACTGGCTAAGGCGCTGGGCTGTGATTGTGCCGCGCTTGATCAGTTCCTGACCGCGCTCCAGATCCTCGACCGCCGTTTTCATGCGGGCGTTCAAAGCAGAGATCTGGGCATCCAGTGCTTCCAGCTGGAATTCCAGTTTGTCGTCTTTGATCAGGGCAACCTTTTGCCCTTCGGTTACCATGTCCCCTTCGGTTACCAGCAGTTCAATAATCGTGCCCCCGATACGCGCCCGTGCGGGCACCCTGTCACGGGTTTCGATCACACCATAGACCGCTTTCCATTCGGTAATCGGCTGCGGGGTAAGTGTCAGGGTTTCTGCCTGGGCAATGGATGCACCAAGCAAAGTGATAATAAGAGGCAGCGAGAGTTTCATTTCCGGTGTCCTTTTGCCAGTGCTTCAGACGGATTTATCCTATCTTGCGGCAGCAGCGTCAAATTTGGAAGGGTGAATCCCCATCATATTCGTAATCGTGAATATGATTAGCGGACAAGAATTGTCAAGTAAACCCTGCAAATGCAGGGTGCGACGAAAAACAAGGCAACAAGGCAGGGCTATTATGTGTTGTTTTAAATCCAGCAGTGAAGGTTCGAATCAATAATTGATTTCAACATGTTGATAGAATCCGTGCTATCGTTCAGGCAGGGGATAACAGAGCAGTTTTCCCCGCCGGCCTTTAGAAAAGCACTGACCGCACGGATGTGCAATTCTTCCAGTGTTTCGATACAGTCCGTGGCAAAACCGGGGGCGATAATTGTCAGGTTCTTAATTCCGTCGCGTGCAAGCCCTATGGCGGTTTCCTCGGTATCGGGTGTTAACCATTCAGTTCGGCCCGATCGCGACTGATAGGTCAGCAACAATTTCCAGTCGGGAAACCCCAGTTCCTCGCGCAACAGTGCAACGGTGGCGTTGCATTGATCCTGATAGGGATCCCCCTTTTTGATGAAGTCCACAGGCAGCCCATGCAACGAGGCAATGGTGACCTCGGGGTCCCAATCCAGCGTCGCATGATGGGCGCGGATGCTGTTGGCCAGCGCCTTGATATGGGCGGGATGGTCAAAGTAGGGGGCAACGCTGCGGATCGCGGGCTGATGGCGCATGGTTTTCAGAACGTCGAACACGTTGTCCATCGCCGTGCCGGTCGTGGCACCGCTGTATTGCGGATAAAGCGGGAACAGCAGGATGCGGTCACACCCCAGATCGGTCAACCGTTGTAAAACATCGTCGATAGAGGGTTTGCCATAGCGCATGGCCCAGTCGACTACCACATTCGCCTTGCCCCCGAACATTTTCGCCAGTGCCGCCGCTTGCGCGCGGGTTACGGTTTTCAGCGGGGATTCATCCAGTTCGCGGTTCCAGATCAGATCATAGGCACGCCCGCTGGTTTTTGGCCGTTTGCGCAGGATGATTCCGTTCAGCACCAGCCACCAGACCGGCCCGCTGGATTCGACCACACGTTTGTCGGACAGGAACTGCTTCAGATACCGGCGCATCGAACGATAGTCCGTTGCCTCGGGGGTGCCCAGATTGATTAGCAGGATACCGGTCTTGCCGGTATCAGCCAAAGCTAAGGACTTTGAATTTGTTTTTAGATGGATGCTGGATTGCATCTGCATTTCTGTCACCATTCGCAATGCGTCGCAGGATCGGGGCCTTAAGTAGGCGGATGTTCGAGATGCCGTTGAATTCGATGATCCCGCGTTCCTCGAGGTCTTTGAAACTGCGGCTGACGGTTTCCGGCTGCATCCCCAGATATTCGGCCAGATCAACACGGCGCACCGGAATAACGACACTGTTTTTTGACAGGGTGATGGTCTGGCGGCGTTTGCATTCGAAGATGAAAGAGGCCAGTTTTTCCAACGCGTGTTTCTTGGCCAGATCGGCGGAATGGTCAATCGCGCGAAAGGTCTGTTTGCGCAGATTGTCCCAGACAACGTGCTGGGCGTCTGTGTTCTTTTCCAGAATGGTTTCAAACGCAGCGGGTGACAGGCGGCACAGGTTGACCTTGTTCAGGGCAATCAGGTGGCCACGGTTGCGGCTGGAAATGCCGCGCATGTCGATGATATCGCCCTGCATGAAAAACGCGGCAATGGTCTTGCGTCCGTCCTCAAGCAGATGTTGCAGGCTAATGACGCCGGATGAAATGGCAATGATCGGCCACATAAGCAATTCTTCGGTGTCAATGCTTTCGCCCCGTTTCAGGGTGGCGGTGCGGGATTTGTTGCTCAGGCTGTCCAGCTCGCCGGACGTGATTTGCGCGCACAGGCTGCCAGCCTGGGTATAGAGCGTACAGTTCTGGCATTTAACGGCGGGAAGGGTGCTCATTTTCGGTATGTATCCTTACACATTCAGCGGCTTTCAGGCGTGCCTGGCCACCAATTTCAGCTATGGACCCTAGAGGCGGGATGTTTCGCCAGAATTTTGAAATCGTTACATTGCATTGCGAGATGTAAAGAATTGTAACAATTGCAGGGCTGCGCTGGCGTATTGCGGGTGGATTTGTGAAACAGCATCCACTGCATTAGCTCACAGCCAGGGGAATGGATATGCACCGGATTCTGATTGTCTTTGCTTTGACCGCTGCAATTATGCTGTTCATTTTCAACAGCGCCGACTGGTATGCAAACAAAACCGCCTTGCCAAGGTTTTGTGAAAAACCGGCGCAAACTGTTGCGATTGTTGAGGAAATACTGACAAGCCCAACGCCGGGCGAAGGCAAAGAACGCCGCCCCTATATCATCGCGGCCAAGCTGATATTCCTGGTACCCCGCGAAGAAGACGAGCCAATGCCCGATTATATGACCCGCCTGCGCAGCCGGATTTCGCAATCCTGCGGAGTGGCGTTTTAGGGCGTGGCGCTTCCACAAAACACCCGAACCTTGATGGCCATCAATTACAGAAAAACCTGACCGTGCTGTTCTGTAGCGACCTATGGAATGCGCTGGATGCGTGAACGGAAACGGCAGGGAACATGTCTGGAAAGAACGAAAACACACTGATGGGCAAGCTGGTTTTTACACTGACCTCTGTCGCCATGCTGTATTTTTTCTGGTGGTTGCTGCTGTACGACCACGGGATCGTTTCGATCCATCACTAGCGCGCGCTGACGGCAAAAGAACAATAAGGAAGTCCGTATGTTGGGAAACAAGTGGCTGGTATTCGTGGTGGCCTTGGTTGTCTGGGTTGCTGTTTTCTACTTCATCGACAAATCGATCATGGAAAGTCAGGGGCTGCCGGTCGGCGCTGACCTGATGCCGGTTTAGGGGGCTTTGCTATGAAACTTTCCCACCTGCTGGCCCTGTTTGCTGCCGTTGTTTTGCTTGTCTCGCCCGATCTGGTGTTTGCTGCCGCTGATGAAGCGGCAGCAGTTCTTGAAGGCGCACCGAAACCCTCGCGTCTGGATTATCCGCTGATTGGCGGCATTAGTGCGCGCACGGTTGTTTGGAGTGCCGCGCAGATGCACCTGTTCCTTGCGGCGTTCGTTCTGGCCGTTCCGCTGTTCGCCATAGCCACCGAGTTCATGAGCGTTGTCACCGGCGATGACCGGTTCGACAATATGGCGCGTGAATTCATGAAAATCACCATGGCCGCCTATTCCCTGACCGCCTTGGTGGGCGGTGGCCTGTTGCTGTCGCTGCTGGTGTTCTACCCGCATCTGATGGAGTATCTGGTCAGGGTGTTCCGCGGGCAAATGCTGATTTACGCGATGCTGTTCGGGCTGGAATCCATCATGCTCTATGTCTATTTCTATTCATGGGATGCCCTGCGGCGCGGCAATCGCAAATGGTATCATATGTCGATCGGCCTGCTGCTGAATACCGTTGGCCTGACGCTGATGTTCATCGCCAACGCATGGGTCAGCTTTATGATGTCGCCTGCTGGCGTTGACCCGACAGGGGCTGTCACCGGCACCGTATGGGAGGCCACGCGCAACCCGCTGTGGAACCCGCTGAACCTGCACCGTTTCCTTGCCAATATCGCTTATGGCGGCGCGATTGTGGGGGGCTATGCCGCTTACATGTTCCTGGCCGAAAAAGACCCCGAGAAGAAAGCGCATTACGACTGGATGGGCTATACCTCGAACTTTATCGCCATTCTTGGGTTCATCCCGCTGCCGTTCGCCGGTTACTGGCTGATGGCCGAGATTTACGCCTATTCCCAGCAAATGGGGATCACCGCGATGGGCGGGATTCTGGCGTGGCTGTTCATCATTCAGGCTGTGCTGATCGGCACGATCATGCTGGCGGCGAACTATTACCTGTGGTCGGGCCTGATGCGTACGGATCGCGGGGCGCAATATGCGAAATATGTGAAATATATCGCGGTGGTGATTGTTGGCGGTTTCCTTGTATGGCTGACGCCGCACACGTTGATCCTGACAGCTAATGAAATCCAGAACCTTGGTGGCACGCACCATAAAATCCTTGGCCCGCTGGGGATCATGCCCGCCAAAAACACCGCTGTGAACCTGATGCTGGTCTTTACCTTCATGTCGTTTCAGTTGTTTTACCGTTCGTCCCGTATTCCGACGGTCAGCTGGGCCAAATCCGGCAATATGATTGTGGTCGCACTGTATGTTGTCGGCATTATCAACATCGTTGGCGCGGGCATCTACGGCTATATCACCCCGACGGTTTACAAGGTGGGTGCCTCGGTGCCACAGGTGGTCAGCACGCTGACCATCATCATCGGCTCGGTTATTATCGACGTGTTCATGCTGCGCGGGGCCAAGGCCGAAAAGGTGCATTGGGGCCGCATGACCGAGCGGTCGCAATATGCGCTGTTCGTGCTGCCGGTGGCCTTTACATGGCTGATGGGCTTGATGGGTTATATCCGCTCATCGCTGCGCACAAACTGGCATGTCTATACGGTGATGAAGGACAATTCGCCTGAAAACTACATCCCGACGCTGGGCGATGCGGGCAATGTGATTACCGCGATCACCCTTGGGTTCATGGCGATCATGGTCTTTGTGTTCTGGCTGTCACGGCTTGGCCAGACCAAGCAAAAGGGAACGGAGGACGCAGCATGACTTTCCTTCGCGTTATCGGTTTCAGCGTTCTATTGCTGCTGGGATACATGGGGTTTGCCCATATGTTGCCGCAGGTGGTGCCCGATACATCCGAACCGGTCGAGGTTTCGACCGAGGGTCTGGATATGGACGGTTTCATCGCCCTTGGCGAAAACATTTTCAAAGGCAAGGGCACCTGCACCCTATGCCACAACGGCATGGGGCGTGCGCCCGATACGCTGGAAATGGACATGGCCGCGACCTATCCCGCCCGTCTGGCCGACCCGCGCTATAAAGGTGTGGCGGCGGGCAAGGAAGGCCCCAAGGCGATCGAGGAATATATCCATGAATCCATGGTGGCCCCTTCAGCGTTTGTCGTCGAAGGCTTTGGCAAAAAAGGCACCAACGATACTGAATCGCCCATGCCAACGGTAAACATGCCGCCGATTGAACTGAACGATGTGGAAATGAACGCGGTCACTGCGTTTTTGCAAGATCTGGCCGGGCTGGAACCCACCGTTCCCTTGCCCAGTGCCGATGATGCCCCCGTTGCCGAGGAACCGGCGACAGAAGGCGGCGAACCCGCGCCGTTGCTGACATCCGGCGAGGCGATTGTGGATGAATACGGCTGTGCCTCGTGCCACGATCTGGGGGGCAGCGGTGCCGACCTTGGCCCGTCGCTCTACGGGATCGGCAAACGTATGACCCGTGCCGAAGTGATTGAATCGATCATTGATCCCAACGCAGTGATTGCCGAAGGCTATGATGCCGATTTTATGCCTGCCGATTTTGGCGAATCCCTGCGCGGCAGCGAATTGCTGGTTCTGACCGATTATCTGATGGCCCTGCCCGATGCGGCCCCTGCCGCTGGCGATGGCAAAGAAGAGCCGCTGGCCACCACCGGTCTGGAAGCCATCGACAAATTCGGCTGTGCCGGTTGTCACGATCTGGACGGCTCTGAAGCCGACATCGGCCCAAAACTAAACGGGATCGGCAAACGGATGACGGCGGACGAAGTGAAAACCGCCATCATTGATCCGAACGCAACCATCGCCGACGGGTACGAGGCCGACATGATGCCGGATGATTTTGCCGACCAGATGGATGACAGCGAACTGTCTCTGATTGTCGATTACCTGATGAACCTGCCTGAATAAGGGATGAATATGATGCGTTTCTTCAAACACCCCCTGTTCCTGTCGGTTCTGCTTCTGACAGTGCTTTATGTGGTTTTCGCCTATGTGCTGAACCCGCCGGTGCCGGCATCGCTGTTGATCCAGTACATGGTGATCTGCACGGTTGCAGTTTTGTTGGTGGTGACCTTCGACAACAAAATGGCGGCCCGTTTCTTTGCCCCGCTTATAGCGCTGTTCGGCTCGCCGAAAATGCTGTTGCCGCGCATCGCCGCCTTTGCGGCTGTGGTGGGTGGCGTGGGTTATCTGACCTATGACATGGTGAAACCGTCGGTCACATCGCCGCTGGAACTGCGCACGGTTCACCCTGCGCCGCCCTCCAGCCTGCGGGCCTATGGCAAGACTTATGATCTGCTGAAACTTCAAAACCCGTATCGTGAACAGTTTGACGAAAGCTCGGATGAATATCAGGCCATCGTCGCGGAAGGGGCGGACTTGTATTACAAGAACTGCGTCTATTGCCACGGTGATTTGCTGGATGGCGAGGGGCATTTCGCCAAAACCTTCAACCCGCGCCCGATCAATTTTCAGGATGTCGGTATGATTGCCCAGTTGCAGGAATCCTTCCTGTTCTGGCGCATTACCAAAGGCGGGCCTGGCCTGCCACGCGAAGGCACGCCCTGGGCGTCGGCCATGCCGGTCTGGGAGGAAATGCTGCAAGAAGACGAAGTGTGGAAGATCATTTCGTTCCTTTATGATTACACCGGTTTTGCGCCGCGTTCATGGGAGCTGGAAGAGAAATCCGCCGATGCGGTTGAGCCTGCGGCGGTTGATCCCAACGCCGAATTGACCGAAGAGCAGGTCGACGCGGTTTACATGAAGCGCTGTTCGCAGTGCCACGGTGTGGATGGTGATGGTTTGGGGGTTGCAGCCGACCGGATGTATCCGAAGCCGCGTGATTTCACCCTAGGCCTGTTCAAATACAAAACCACCAATTCCGATTCCGAATTTCCGACCGACGATGATCTGCGCAACTCGATCCTGAACGGTTTGACCGGCACAGCCATGCCTGCGTGGAAAGGGCTGCTGAGTGATGCCGAAGTTGACGGGCTGATCGAGAAGATCAAGGTTTTGGGTTACTGGGATGATGTCGAACCGGACGAGTTGGGGCCGATCGAGATGGGTGCAATGCCTGCCCCGACACCGGAAATGCTGGCGCTGGGCCAAAAGACATTCGAAAGCATCTGTGCGGATTGTCATGGTCTGAAAGGCCGCGGTAATATCACATCGGGCAAGCGGCTGGCGGATGATGCGGGCAACCGCATCTGGCCCCGCAATCTGACCCACCCCGAAAGCTGGCGCGTTACACTGGATGTGCAGGATGTATTCCAGCGCCTGTCGGTCGGTATTCCGTCATCGCCGATGCCGGAACACACAACGGCGCTGGATGTCGAAACCCGTTGGGCGACTGCAAACTATGTCATGACCCTGCGTGACAATGCCGTTCCGGTTTCCAAAGGGGAATCCGTGATCAAGGCTATCCGTGTCGATGGTGATCTGCCAACCGATCCGGCTGATCCGCTGTGGGATACGGCGCCGGCCATGACATTCAACATGGGTCCGAATGTCATCAAAGAGCCGCGCCTGTTCACAACGCTGACCGAATTCGTCACCGTGCGCGCCCTCTATAATGACACGGATATCACCATGCGGGTTGATGTCGATGACCGCACCTATTCGGTTCCCGGCTCGGAACTGGAACAGGCCTATGCGATCGAAGGGGTGGAGGCCACGCGCGATGCGATTGCGGTGCAAATTCCGGCGGCCCTGTCCGGCACCAACGAAAAGCCCTACTTCCGTCAGGGCGACAAAAAGAACCCCGTCAATATGTGGGTCTGGACCGCGCCTTCGGTTGAACCGGCGGCTGATGAAACCGCTGTGATTATGGATGCGACCGGTTTGGACAAAGCGCCAAAACCCCGCGAAGACAGTTCCGCCCTTAACGCCAAAGGCCAGTGGGCCGATGGACAGTGGCAGGTGGTCTTTCGCCGGCCATTGGAAACCGAAGCGGCCGGTGATCTGCAATTTACCGAAGGCGTCTACACACCGATTGCCTTTGCTGCCTGGGACGGGGTAAATGGCGAAAAAGGCATTCGGAACAGCTTTACCACATGGTATTGGATTTTGCTGGAACCAACCGAAAACCCGACCAAAATTATGGGAATCGCGATTGCAGCAGCCCTGCTTGCCGGGTTCCTGTTCCTGATCATCGCATGGCGGGCAAGAAAGCGTTTTAGTCAACAATAGTTGGCCCAAGCGCAAACCGCGTTTCGAAAAAATTCCCGAAATAACGGAATCTTGATGGCTATCAATGACGCAGGGCACCCGCCCTGCGACGTTGTGTCCAAGACACCGTTCGGCTCGCACTCCACGAGTCGAATTTAATTTCCAATAAGAAAGGGAGATCGATGAAGATATCTCGGTTCAAAAGCGGTTCGGTAACGCTGGGGGCAGCACTGATGTGCGCCACAGTTCTTGCTGGTCCGGTAACGGCTGAAGACATGGCGCTTGGTCCTGTCGTAGGCCCCGAAATCAACGAGGCAAAGGCAGCCCTGGGCAAGCGTTTGTTCTTTGATGTGCGCCTGTCGGGCGATGCTGCTATCTCGTGTGCAACTTGCCACCAACCAGACAAAGCCTTTTCCGATGGTCTGGCCCTGTCGCTGGCGTATCCGGGCTCCAAAGGATTCCGTAACACACCGACGCTGGTCAACACCGCAACTGCGGCCAACTGGTTCCATGACGGGCGTCTGGGCACAAACCTGAACGACGTGACGCGTGAAAGCATCACCGAAGACTACAGCATGAACATGGATATGCGTCTGATGCAGGAACGCATCAAGCAGGATCCGGTCTATGTGGAAATGTTCGAAGCCGCCGGGTATGGCGAACCATCGAACGGATCTGTTCGCAAGGCGATCCCCGAATATCTGAATACGCTGATTTCGAAAAATGCACCGTTTGATACCGGCAGCATGTCCGAAGCCGCAACCCGTGGCCAGGCCCTGTTTGAAGGCAAAGCCGGTTGCGTAAGCTGCCACAATGGCCCACGTCTGACCGATGATATGGCCTATAATATCGGTGTTCCTGAAAATCCCGAAATCTGGTCCGATCCGATGCGTCATATGACATATGCAGCATTTGCCAGTTTTATGGGCGTTGAAAACTATATGAACGTACGTCGTGATGTCGGCGCGCAGATCATTCGCCATCCCGCTGATGGTAGCGATATCGGCAAATTCAACACGCCGACCCTGCGCGAACTGAAATACACTGCACCCTATATGCACAACGGCATGATCGCGACGCTGGCCGATGTTGTGGCCTTCTACAACAATGGCGGCGGCGATGACGTCAACAAGGACGAGCGGATTAAACCGCTGGGCCTTTCGGATGCAGAGCAAGCCGATCTCGTTGCCTTCCTCGAAGCCCTTTCCGGTGATCCGCTCACTGGTCCCGAGTATGTCTGGGAAGACGAAATTCCAACAAACTACCCCGCCATCGAAAACTGGCGCGATGTGTCAAACTAGGACGGGAGAGGATTGATGAAAAAGATGAGAAGTACTCTTACGCTAATGGCTGGTGTGGCTGCAGTTGCAGTTTCGGCAGCCATGGTCAACGCCGGGGAAATGGGTAAATACCCGCCACTGGCACCACTGGGTGAACCCCCAATTCCGCTGGATAACAAGCAGTCGGATGCCAAAGTCGAACTGGGCAAAATCCTGTTCTGGGATCCCCGCATCGGCGGTGACGCATCCACAGCTTGTGTAACCTGCCACGAACCCGATCAGGGTTGGGCTTTTGGTGACTCGCTGTCTCGTGGATACCCGGGCACGGTTCACTGGCGCAATTCGCAGTCTGTGATCAACTCGGCCTATCTGGGTCAGTTGTTCTGGGCCGGTTCCGCTGCTTCGCTTGAAAAGCAGGCGCCAAGTGCTGCCAAAGGGGCGGTTGCCGGTAACGGCGAAAACGATGTGATGGAAACGCGCATGGCGTTTATTCCTGAGTATCGCCGCCGGTTCAAAGAAGTCTTCGGCACCGAATACCCGCTGATTGGCGATGCATGGGCCGCAATTGCTGCTTTTGAACGCACCTTGATTGTGAACGATACACCTGTTGACAAATATCTGGCTGGCGACAAATCCGCCCTGTCCGAGGAGCAAGTCGCAGGCATGGAGCTGTTCAACGGCAAAGCCGGTTGTATTCAGTGCCACAATGGGCCTCAGGCCACGGATGAAAACTACTACAATCTGGGTGTTCCGCCCGCAGAGCGTTGGGAAGAAGACGGTCTTGCACAGGTTACTTTTCGTTACGAGCTGTATGCCAAAGGCGTAACACAGGAATTGTATCGCAAGCTGAAGGATGATCCGGGCCTGTATTTCCGCACCAAAGAAGCGGATCATATGGGTAAATTCCGCACGCCGCCTCTGCGCTATACGCTGTATACGGCACCTTATATGCACAACGGTTCGTTCTGGGATCTGCGCGAAGTTGTAGAGTTCTATAACGCCGGTGGTGGTGAAAACGACTTCACCGATGGCACCATGGCCGCGACCAAATCCGACCTGATCAAGCCCTTGGGCCTGACCGACGAGGAAATGGATCAGCTGGTTGCCTTCCTTGAGGCCTTCAGCGGCGACGAGCTGCGTGTCGATCCACCCGAATTGCCACCCTACGAAGCGCTGGCTTCCGAGTAAGCCTTCAGGAGAGGATATTTAATATGTCACAAGACCTACAAAAACCGACCGGCGAGCGCCGTAAGGAGATTGCCAAAGAAGTCGGGCACAAATGCCTGGTTTCCCGCCGCAACTTCCTGATCAGCACCGGTGTCACAACCACCATCATGATCACGATGAATCCGGGAACGCCGATGGCCGAGGAAGTGCCGGCGCAGATCACCGAATTCCCGCGCAAACTGATCGCGAAAATGTCGGAACTGGAGTTGGATAAACCATTCGATTTCTCCTACCCCGATGAAGGCGAACATGCCGACTCGATGATCGTCAAAATGGGCGTGAAAGCGGGCGGCGGCATTGGGCCTGACGAAGATATCGTTGCGTTCAACTATGCCTGCACCCACCAGGGCGGTTCGCTTTACGACAGCTATAAACCCGATACGAAATCATTGGGGGCCTGCCCGCTGCACCTGTCGACCTACGACCTGACGCGCCACGGCATCCTGATTTCCGGCCAGGCTTATCAAAGCCTTCCGCAGGTTCTGCTGGAACTCGACGGTGACGATATCTACGCCACCGGAATCTTCGGCCTGATTTTCGGCCGCAAAGACAACCTGCAAGGTTAGGAGAGGAAGAACATGTCAACTCCATATTACATCCCAGACGAGAACGTCCCTCTGCCCCCGGCAGATGCGGAAGTTATCACCACGGCCTGCGATTACTGTATCGTGGCCTGTGGCTACAAAGTCTACCGTTGGCCCGTTAAGGGCGGCAAGAACGGTGGCGCAATGGCGGACCAAAACGCATTCGGCGAGGATTTCCCCGTTCAGGCGCTTGGCCCGTGGGTTGCCCCCAACCAGCACAACATCGTGCTGCATGATGGCGAACCACACCACGTTGTGATCATCCCCGACAAAGACGCCGAGTTTGTAAATACAAACGGTGACTCGTCTCTGCGTGGTGGCTGTATTGCGCAGAAGTGCTACAACCCCGAAACACCAACGCGTGATCGTCTGAAATCGCCAATGATGCGGATTTATGGTCTGCTTCAGCCGGTAACATGGGACTTTGCTTTGGATATCGCTGCCGAAATCGGTAAATACGTTATCGCCAAGCACGGCACCAATGCTTACGGTGTGAAAACCTATAGCTACCAGTATATTGAAAACACATACGCAATCACCAAATATGCATTGCGTTCAATCAATACGGCGAACTTTACGTTCCACGATACACCGTCCAATGTGTCTTCGACCCCTGGTTTTCGTGATGCGGGCTTTGATAACTTCGGTGCCTCGTATCAAGACTGGAAAGACGCAGATACACTGATGATTTGCGGGACTGACCCCTACGAAACCAAGACCATTCTGTTCACACAGTGGATCATGCCGGCAATCCAGGGTGGCCAGAAGGCTATCTTTATGGTGCCGCGCAAAACCGCCGGTGTTGCCTTTGCCGAGCAAAATGGCGGCCTGTGGCTTGACGTGACACCCGGCACCGATTTGCTGGTTGTGAACGCCATCGCCCGGATCATCGTTGAAAACGGCTGGCAGGACAAAGAGTGGATCGAGAAGTGGGTCAATGACAAGTGGGGTTCCTCCTCGGGCTTTGGTCAGGGCACACGGAACACACCTTGGCAGTGGCGCACCACTTGGGGCAAATTCCAGACCAAAGGGTTCGAGGATTGGTCCAAGTGGCTGCTGGCTCAGGACGAGTTCAAACTGGAAGCCGCTTCTGAAGTTTCCGGCGTAGATGCTGCGAAAATTCAGCTGGCTGCCGAAATGATGGCCAAGCCCCGTGAAGACGGGTCGCGTCCGAAAACCTCGATCATGATCGAAAAAGGCTTCTACTGGTCCAACAACACAGGTAATACGCAGGCCATTTCGGCCCTTGGTATTACTGTTGGTGCTGGCGGTCGTCCCGGTCAGATGATTGGTCGGGCCGGTGGTCACCAGCGTGGTGGTGTTGGTGGTGGCGGGTATCCCCGCAACAAATCGCCAATGAAACTGCCGGGCCGTCGCCGTCGGGCACTGGATACCGATACCTATACATTGGCAGGCCATACACGCCTTGCCCATGTCATCGGCACCACATGGATCCAGTCGATGCTGGGGTCCCAGCAACTGTCGCAGCGGTTCCATGAGCTGACCCGCGGCAACCCGCACCAGATCCAGTCGATCAACCGCGAGAAAATCCTCGAGACCCTCAAGGCGCGTGTTGATAGCGGTGGCATGGTTGTGATCAATCAGGACATCTATCTGGTCGATCCGATCGGCAACCAGTTCGCGGATATTATCTTCCCCGCCGCCACATGGGGCGAAGAAGACTTCCTGCGGGCCAACGGGGAACGTCGCGTTCGTCTGTATCAGAAGTTCTATGATGCACCGGGCGAAGCAAAACCGGATTGGTGGATCATCTCGCAGCTTGCCAGGAAGATGGGCTTCGAGGGCTTTGACTGGGAAAACTCGAACGACGTTGCAGAAGAAGCAGCCAAGTTCACTCGCGGTAGCCGCAAAGACTTTAACATGGTCAAAGTGGCAGCACATCGTGAAGGTAAAACCCTGCACGAGAAGTTCCGCGAAATGGGCACGAACGGCATTCAGGCGCCTGTGTATATGAACGACGATGGCTCCCTTGTGGGCACTGTCCGGCTGCATGACACAACACGCAAATTGCCGCCCAACGGTCCGACCGCGTTGAATATGTTCAACAAGAAACTGACGCATTTCAACTCGCAAACGGGCAAGTGCAACATCCAGAAATCGCCCTGGTCGCTGTTCTCGGACTATTGGGAATGGATGAAACCCAAGGATGATGAACTGTGGTGCACTTCGGGCCGTGCCAACGAACGCTGGCAGTCGGGTTTTGATGATACCCGTCGCCCCTATATCGTCCAGCGCTGGCCGGACAACTGGGTCGAGATCAACGAAGAAGATGCAGCCAAGCGCGGTATCGAAAGCGGTGATATGGTTCTGTTGTCAAATGACCGTGTGCCAAGCCTGAAAGACGTCACACTGGGTGTCGAGGGGGATGACTATACCTTCACAGGCCAGATGGCGAACGGCAATGTCGAACTGTCCGAGGCTTCTGTAACGGCCGTCGCGATGGTGACACGCGCAGTCAAGCCGGGGGTCATGTATATGGACTTCCTGCACTACAGCCAGCCAGCCAATGCTTTGGCAGGTCGGGTGGTTGACTGGATCAGCGGGAACTATAACTACAAAATGGGTGTGGCGAAAATCTCCAAGATTGGTGAATCGCCATATAAACACAGCTTCCGCTCGATGTCCTTCGCGCCGCGCGACATCGTTATATAGGCTGACAATGCGGGCGCCTGATTACAGGCGCCCGCATTCGATAATTGCGACAAATCGCCGACCCCTGCCGAAAAGGGGGTCGGCGTCCTAATGCTTGACGCACGTCAATGAAGCAAAATACCGGAATCGCTAGGCTACCACGACTGAATGAAGGTGGTAGAACGATGAAAACCGAAGCGCGCGACAGACTAACCGAACTTCTGACCGATGGAATTGATGTGCACCGATGTGCTGCGGCACGGGCGCTGGGCAGCATGGGATTGCCTGAATCCGGTGCCCCGCTGGTAAAAGCCCTGCTTGACGAAGACCCGGATGTGCGCGCCGATGCAGCGGCCGCATTGGGCGAGTTGAGCGATCCTTCAACAGCGGAAAAACTGATGGAAAATCTGGTCGGCGATCCGGAATCCGATGTGAAACGTGCCGCGATCAAGGCGCTGATCGCCATGCGCTATGAACCGGTCGTGCCACTATTGCGCAAATTGGCGGTGTCCCGTGCCGAAGAGGATGTCTATTGGGACGGTGACGAATTCTACACCGAGGGCTGGGATGCCTGGGTCGATATCCAGATGTCCGCCTTTGAAGGGCTGGCGGTGTTCGCCCCAAAAGAGGCCGTGCCCGAAATCCTTGCCGCAATGCTGGATGTCGAGGCGCAGGATCTGACCGAACCGGGCTTGCGGGCGCTATCGCGTATGGGCGAGCCGGGCGCGCATGCGATCATTGATCTATATGCCAAAGGCGACACCCGCATGTGCCGCCGTATCGTCAAGGCTGTTGGCGAATCCGACAATCCACATCTGGACGCCCTGCGCGGCGGGATGATCGCTGATGTAAAACCCGAAATCCGCCGCTTGGCACTGGAAAATCTGGAGCCATCGGATGAGCGGCTAAAACCGCTTTTCGGGGACAAGGATGCAAGCGTTCGCGCGGCTGTGGTGAAACACGCCGGTTTGCAGAACGCATTGCTGCTGTGGGATCTGATCAAGGACCCCGAGCCGGAAGTGCGCGCCGAGGTGTTCCGTATTATTGCCGCCCATCCAGACAAGTTTCGCGACGAGGATCTGGAGAAAGCCATCCAGAAGGCAATCGCTGGCGAGCCCAAGGCCGCCAAACAAGCCGCTCTTGCGCTGATAGCGCTGAAAGGGCCCGAGGCCGCCAAGGGGTTGCTGCATGTGTTGGGCAATAAATCCATACCGCAGGAATTCCGTGTCGGCGTGATCGAGGCTGTTCAGGGTGCCGGTGATATCGCGGTTCCTGCATTGTTGCAGGCGGCAGGCGACGAGGATCGCCATCTGCGGCTTGCCGCCCTGACCGCTTTGGCCGAGATTGCATCGAATGATCCGAAGTGGCCGAACGATGCGGGCCTTGGTCTGATTGTCGGATTGAATGGTGATCTGGTTTTGCCACCGGAAGAACCCGAAGTGGAAGAGGTGGTCGAAGAAGAACCGCTTCCTGAAATCACCGAAGAAATTGCCAAGGAAATTGACGAGGAACTGCCGCTGGTGGCCGAAGAGCGCAAGCCGGCGACCTCGACGCTGGAAGCGATCAAATCCAACCTTCCCGATGCGCCTGCGTCTGAACCGGAAGAAGTGGTTCTGTCCGAAGAGCAGCAGCATTTTCTGGATCTGACGAAAAAGCGCAAACACGCCAAACGCAAGATTTCGTGGGATATTGCCGCCGCCCCGCACGAAGATGTGCAGCGGTTTTCGGCCCGTTTGCTGGGCAGTGTCGTGAACGCCGAAGTGACCGAAAAACTGATCGGGGTTCTGGGCAAGGATGTTGACCAGGATGTCCTGCATGGCGCGCTGTTCTCGCTGGCGAAACACGGCGAGCAAACCGGCGCTTTGCCGGATGCGGCCCTTGCGCCATTGCAAAAACTGCTGGAAAGCGAAACTTCGGAAACCCGCGTGCTGGCTGCACGAGCGATGGGGTGGATCAAAGGGGCCGATATTGATGCGGCCCTTCTGGACATGCTGAAAAGCACCGACCCGCTGGTTCGCGTTGAAGCCATCCGTGCGATGGATCACCGCGATCTGGCCAGCAAGGAGATGATCGACGCGCTGGATGACGAATATCTGGGCGTTGGCATTGCGGCCGCTCGTGCGTTGGCGCGTCTGTATGGCGATGCGTCGGTCGATGCACTGGTGTTGTTCGCGGTCAGCCACGACGGCACATATCGTCGCGATATTGGCAAGCTGCTGGGTGAATTCGCCCCAAAGGCCGGCGCTGCCCGTTTACTGGAATTGCTAGCCGATGAAAGCCAGAAAGCCCGCTGGCTGGTCGCGATTGATGCGTTGGCCGAACTGTTTCAGCAAGAGCCGCAAGAAGAGGCCTTGAAAGTCGCGTAAATGTTACTCACCCGAAAGGAAGCGAAAATGATGAATATGATGAAAAAATCCGCAATTGCACTGGCAATGCTGGGTATGGCCACAGCGGCCAGCGCCAAGGGCTATAAAGAAGTTGAAGTGAGCGATGGCGGCAGCTTTGTCGGCACTGTGGCCGCGGGCGATGCCAAGGCGGACACGCGCACATATACAATTTCGAAAGATCCGCAAATCTGTGGTGAAGGATCACGCGAAGTTCCCTTTGTGCAGATCAATGAAAATGGCACGCTTGCCGGTGCGGTTGTGTTTTTGGCCGACATCGAAGAAGGCAAGGCCATGCCCGAAGAGCTGATGAAACTGACCATCAATCAGGAGCATTGCGAGTTTTCCCCGGCGCTGGGTCTGATGGCCAACACAGGCGAGCTGACAGCGATCAATGATGATGGCACCCTGCACAACATCCACATGTACGAGCAGATCGGCAAAGCCCGCAAAACGGTGCTGAATGTATCGCAGCCCAACAAGGGTGACGTTCTGACCAAAGATATCAAACTGCGTCGTGGCAACGGTATGAAAGTGGAATGCGATGCCCACGATTTCATGCACGGCTTTGTTTATGTCGCCAAGACACCTTACTTCTCGCTTGTGGATGATACAGGCGCGTTTTCGATCACCGACATTCCGGCTGGCACCTACAAGGTTATGATGTGGCACGGCTTCCTTGGGGAAAAGAAAGTCGGCGAAATCACGGTCGATGCTGGTGGCGAAGTCAGCATGGACCTGTCCTACTAAGCACTGATCAAAGGAGACCGGCCAGATGGCAAAACGCAAAAGAATAAACACCTTTGACGTCTTCGTTCTGGCCGGTGCCCTTGTGAATGTGGCTGTTGTGCTGCTGCTGTTGGGGTATTGGCTATTCAACTGAAAACCACATTACTGGCTGCCGTTGGGGCGGTCGTGATCGGGGTGGGGGCCTTTGCGGCTCTCTCCCCTTTTGGTCCCAAGGGTATGGCGTTTGTTCCCGGGGGCGAGGCCACGCTGGGCTATGTCTATTACACCGGTTTGTATGGGCCGATGCCCTATCAGGTGGAGGGATTCTGGATTGACAAGTTCGAGGTCACAAACGCCGAATACGCCGAATTCGTAAAAGCCACGGGTCATGCGCCTGCGGCTTTTGTGGACGAGGATGATCTGAACCAGCCGGATCAGCCCGTAACTGGCGTTTTCCACGAAGACGCCATTGCCTATTGCGCATGGAAGGGCAAGCGCCTGCCGACCGAGGTCGAGTGGGAAAAGGCTGCGCGGGGCACGGATGGTCGGATTTATCCATGGGGCAATGACGAGGATCTGTCCCGTGCCCATATCAGCGGTGATGCACCTGTTGCAGTGACCGAATACGAGGGCGACATCAGCCCTTATGGCGTGCGCGGTATGGCGGGGAATGTCTCGGAATGGGTGGCCGACACGCGCAAGGCCAAGGGCGGGCGCTGTCTGGACGGGGGGGTGGATACCCGCAAGCAGACCCCGGAAATGCAAAAGATACTGGCCGAATTGCGGGCCTTGAATGGCGGGGTATTGCCCGAGGCCTGCCTACCGCCTGTGGTTGACCCCAACCCGCACATCCAAAGCGAACCTTGCGCCTATATCAAGGGAAACAGCTGGAACGGTCGCCCGCATATGACCGTCGCCAGCAATCGCATGTGGGATTACACGAATTCGATTGCCGAATTTGTGGGCTTTCGCTGCGCCAAAGACAAATAGACACCGGCCAAAACAGGGGCCGATAAATCTGGAGAAGAGACATGGTTGTAAATCTGGCGATTGACGAAGGGGTGGAAGGCGACGCCCCCGTGCCGCTGAAACGCATTCTGGTGGCGCTGGATCAATCCGATTACGCCAACAACGCGATGAAACAGGCAACCCGCCTGTGCGATGGCAAAATCACCGGCATCCACGCCTATGCCGCCCGCCTGCATGACCGCCGTTTCAAGCAGATGGAAGGCGGCCTGCCCGAACGTTACCAGCGCGAAAGCGAGATGGAGCATCAGCGCGAGGTGCACGAGGATCTGATCGGCATGGGGCTGGGTCTGATTTCCGACAGCTACCACGATGCGGCCGAGGATGTGGCGCAAAAGGCGGGGGTGCCGTTTGACCGCCTGTCGCCCGAGGGCAAGAATTACAGCTGCCTGATCGAGGCGATGAACCGTCGCGATCATGACGTGTTGTTTATCGGCGCGCTGGGGCTTGGCGCTGTGGCAGGGTCAACCATCGGCACCGTTTGCGAACGGGTTGTGCGGCGCAGCAATATGGATGTGTTCGTGGCCAAGGACCGGCGGCTGAACATCGGCGATGGCCCGATCGTGGTGGGCATGGATGGCTCACCCAAATCCTTCGGCGCATTGATGACCGCGCTGGATATTGGCAAACGTCTGGACGTGCCGGTGCATGTGGTGGCGGCCTATGATCCCTATTACCACTACGTCGCTTTCAACAAAATCTCGACCGTTCTGGACGAAGAGGCGGGCAAGGTGTTTCGCTTCAAGGAACAGGAACAGCTGCACGAGGAACTGATTGATGACGGCATCGCCAAAATCTATCAGGCGCATCTGAATGTGGCCGAAACCGTGGCGCAGGACGCAGGCATGGAAGTGGTCACCGAACTGGTGGCCGGCAAACCCTATCAGGCGATCAGGAAATATGTCGAGAAGCACGGCGCATCGTTGTTGCTGGTCGGCAAGACCGGCGTTCATGCCGATGACGGGCTGGACATCGGCGGCAATACCGAAAACCTGTTGCGGATGGTGCCCTGTCATATCTGGATCGGCATGGTCGAATATTTTCCGCCTTCCGATGTGGTGGCCGAGGAAACGATCATGTGGTCGGACGAGGCCGGCGAGATGATCAATCGCGCCCCCGAATTCGTGCGCGGCATGGCCCGCACCGGCGTGATCCGGCAGGCGCAAAAAGAGGGGCACACCTTTATCACCACCAAATTCGTGGAACAGGTGATGGCAAAAATGATGCCCGGTGGCGGTGGCGACAAAGACGCCCCGCAGCAGAGTTTCGAGCGGCTGGACTGGGCCGCAGATGCCCGCGCGATGCTGGACAGCATCACGGATGAGCAGGTGCGCGAAAACATCGGGCTGCGGGCGGAAAAATCGGCACGGCGCGATGCGGCAGGGCAGGTGGCGGTTGCGCATATCGAGCCTTTCATGGCCGAAGCCGTGCTGGAGCCTGCCACCCGTCAGGAAGGCGGGATCGAATGGCGTGCGGCGTCTTTGGCACGTCTGCAACGGGTGCCCGAAGCGTTTCGCGATCAGGTGAAAACCAGCATCGAAAACTTTGCCAGAAAGCGTGGCGTTTCGGTGATTGATGCCGGCATCGAGGATGACGCCTTTGCCAGCGCACGTCTTGCGATGTGCCCCGAGGACAAGGGGTAGATCATGTTGATTGGCGCATTGGTTTTTGACAGGACCGGCACGGCGGGCACCGCCGGGTCGCGCCCGACCCTCCCCACGGGAGGGCGCATTGCAATGTTGCACAATTTGGCAATATTTCGGTTATCTGCGCGGGTTTGTCATGAATTCGGCGTTGTTGCGCCCACCCAGGGTCGGGCGCGCCCCTCGTATTTATGCGGGCAGGGGAGGTAGATTATGGCCGACGCCCCCTATCTGATTGCCCTGAACCTGACCGAAAGGTGCAACCTTGCCTGCGCGCATTGCTATCTGGACGCCAAGGTTCTGAAAGAAGGGGCGGTGGATGAGCTGGGCACCGATGATCTGAAACGGGTGCTGGGTGAAATTGCCGAGGTCGGCCCCGAAGCCATGGTGGTTCTGACCGGCGGCGAGCCGATGCTGCGCCGCGATCTGCCGGAACTGGCGCGGCACGCCTCGGGCCTTGGGCTGATGGTGGTGGTGGGGACCAACGGGATGTTGCTGCGTCCCGACCGCATTCGCGAATTGCAGGATGCGGGTGTGGCGGGCATCGGCATTTCGGTCGATAGCCTGAACCCCGATCACCACGATGATTTTCGCGGCAAGAAAGGGGCATGGATCAAAACCATGCAGGGGATTGATGCCTGCAAGGACGCGGGCATGCCGTTCCAGATCCATTTTTCCGCCACCGATGAAACGGCGGATGAAATTGACGATATGGTCGCCTTTGCCCGCGATGCCGGCGCGATGGTGCTGAATGTGTTCTTCATGGTCTGCACTGGCAGGGGCGAGAAATATTCAGGCATCTCGCCCGAAAAATACGACCGCGTTTTGCGCCGTGTGGCCATGGCAGCGAAAGAGGAAAAGCGCCTGATGGTGCGGGCCAAATGTGCGCCGCATTTCAAACGGATCGCGATTGAGATGGACCCCGATTGGCCGATCACAGCCGCGCATGGCTATGACGCGGGCGGCTGCATCGCCGCCACCCGTTACGCACGTATCACGCCCACGGGCGATGTCACCCCGTGCCCCTATATGGAAAATTCGGCCGGATCGGTGAAGGAGCAGAGCTTTGCCGAAATCTGGCAGGACGCGCCGGTGCTGAACGCATTGCGCGCGCCCAAACTGGAAGGGCGTTGCGGGGCCTGCGAATTCCAGATCCTGTGCGGCGGGTGCCGCGCCCGCCCGCTGGCGATGGACGGCAACATGATGGGCGAAGACAGCCTGTGCACCTATCAGCCCCAAGGTGGTGCGGTGATCACACCGCTGGTTCCGGCGGGGACCACAATGCGCTGGAGCGCGGATGCCGAAACCCACCTTGCCCGCATCCCCGGTTTCGTACGCCGTATGGTGCGCAAACGGGCCGAGGAATATGTGCGCGGCGAAGGCCGTACCGAGGTGACCAAAGACGATCTGACCCTGCTGGCCAAACGCCGTTTTGGCGATGCCGGACCGCCTTCGTTCATCAAACGGGGGCGCAAATGATGCATGATGTGATTGTCATTGGCGGCGGGATTTCGGGGCTGGCGACGGCTTATGACCTGATGCGGCGCGGGCTGGATGTGCAACTGCTGGAACGGCAGGTGCGCACCGGTGGCAATGCGATTTCCGAGGGCTTTGACGGGTTCCTGATGGAACACGGGCCGACCACCTTCAATGCTTCGGTGCCCCAAGCGGTAGAGCAGATTGACGCGCTGGGCCTGCTGGATCAGGCGCATGATCTGGGGCCGGATGTCAAACGCCGCTATCTGCGCGATGATGGCAAGCTGACGGGTATTGCGGCCACTCCGATGGGCTTTTTCACCTCGAACTATCTGACGCTACGGGGTCGCGCGCGTATTCTGGCCGAGGGGCTGATCCCGCGCCACAAAGGGGGCGAGGAAACCATCCACGCCTTTACCGCCCGCCGCTTTGGTCGCGAATTTGCCGACAAGGTGATGGACCCGATGGCCGCCGGTATCTTTATGGGGGATTCGACCGAACTGTCGATCAGTGGCGCCTTTCCCAAGCTGGCGGAAATGGAACAGGCGCTGGGGTCGATTACCCGCGGCGTGCTGCGTGCCAAACGCGGATCGGAACCGGGTCGGCATCTGTATTCCTGGGATGGTGGCATCGGCACAATTCCACAGGTGTTGACCCGCCATCTGGGCGCGCGGGTTCACACCGGCATTACCGTTTCCCGCCTGGGCAAAACCGCGCAAGGGTTTGCCGTGAAAACCAGCGCGGGCACCCGCATTGCCCGCGCTGTGGTGCTGGCCGTGCAGCCGCATGTTGCTGCGCAATTGCTGGAACGGGTGGACCCCGTTGGGGCGAGTGCGACCGGTGCCATTCAGACCCCGACGGTGAATGTGGGTTTCTTTGGCTATCGCCGTGAACAGGT
>Ga0256840_1001019_pt1 | contig 27336 bp, 26 predicted proteins | sample 355202metaG_FD_185969 | JGI IMG/M metagenome (GOLD analysis project Ga0256840, IMG submission 185969) | Hydrothermal vent microbial communities from Mid Atlantic Ridge, Atlantic Ocean - 355-202 | ecosystem: Environmental > Aquatic > Marine > Hydrothermal vents | place: Atlantic Ocean: Mid... | reverse complement strand
CATTGTTTATTTTTAAAATCTATTTCTTCCCATAAAGCCAATCGAATATTTGTAGGTCTAACAAATGTGTATGCTAACATGATAAGCGCATACTTGGTTGAGAGTTCCCCTCCATACTCTTGAATACTGATAAGTAAATTTTTTATGCCAGTGTCATCTGTAATAGTAGGGTAGTGTTTTTCTTTAGACTTTCCAATGATTTCGCTAATCTCTATATCACTTGCTGGATTTCGTTTGGCAAGACCATTTGCTATTGCCCATTTAAAAGTTTTTCCGATTTGTTGGTATACTTTTTCAGTAGAGTTTCTAACACCTCTCTCCATCATTTTGCGAAGTAGTGCTATGATGTCTTGAGCTGTAATGTTGTCTATATGTTTGTCACCAATATATGGAAAGGTATCATTTATAAAACCTCGCAGCGTTCCTTTGTAATGTGACTCGCTTGTGCCATCTTCTTGAAGTTTTTTCAGTTTTTGAAAAGCAATTTCTTTAAATGTATGTAGTTGCTCTGTATTTTCTTTTTGAATTTGTACTTTCTTTGCTTTCTTACTTTCATTAGGGTCAATACCTTGGGCGATATCAGCTTTATAGGTCTCTCTTAATTCTCTTGCCTGAGCTAAAGAGACATCAGGGTAAGAACCAAGAGCAAGTAACTTTTCTTTACCATCAAAACGATATTTTAATCTCCAGAGTTTTGTGTTTCGTTTTGTTACCAAAAGAAATAAACCACCACCATCAAAAAGTTTGTAGTCTTTCTCTTTTGCTTTTGCCTTATTTATTTGTGTCGCAGTAAGTGTGGTGGTTGTTCTTGCCATTTTGTAACCTCTTGTTCAATAGTTTAGGGGTATAAAATTTTAGCAAAAGGGGTATATGTAAAATGTACCCCTTAAAATACCCCTAAAAAGTTGAGATTACTATAACATATATAAGATTACATTAGATTAAAAAAAAGTATTGAAGTTCGTATTTTAGGGTGTTTATAAACTATGTTGGATTGATTGAGATTGAAGGGTGGATGGGGTAGAGGGATTCGAACCCCCGAGTGCCAGTACCAAAAACTGGTGCCTTACCGCTTGGCGATACCCCAATGTAAGTAGTAGTAATAATTTATGATTGGTTGCGGAAGCTGGATTTGAACCAGCGACCTTCGGGTTATGAGCCCGACGAGCTACCGAACTGCTCTATTCCGCGGTGTTTCAAACGCTGTATCAGTGTTTGTGAGCCGAAATTATAGACAAAAATTTCTTTTATGTCAAGAGTTTTTTACCTAAAATAGTAAATTTTTTTTTGAACTCTTTTTAATGAATATTTTCCTATAATAAGGAAAATAAAAAATATTAATAAATAAAGAGAAAATATGAAACCGATAGAGAGAGTTTTACAGGCTATAGAAGATATAAAAAAAGGCAAGATGGTCATAATGGTCGATGATGAAGAGAGAGAAAATGAAGGTGATTTGGTATATGCAGCTGCTTTTTCAACACCTACACATGTAAACTTTATGGCGACTCATGCAAGAGGGCTTATATGTGTTGCTCTTTCAAAATCAATTGCGAACAGACTAGATTTAAATCCTATGGTGAGTTCAAACACTTCTTCTTATGAAACGGCTTTTACCGTTTCGGTGGATGCTAAAGATGCTTTGACTGGCATTTCTGCTAAAGAAAGAAATGACACTATATCAATATTGGCAAACCCTATTTCAAAGCCTAATGAATTGGTGAAACCCGGGCATATCTTTCCTTTAATTGCAAAAGAGGGCGGTACGCTTGTTCGAACCGGTCACACTGAGGGTTCTGTTGATTTATGTCGTTTGGCAGGTTTAAGTGAAGCGGGTGTTATTTGTGAGATTATTAAAGACAATGGTGAGATGGCTCGTCGAGATGATTTAGATATATTTGCAAAAAAACATGACTTACACACTATTTTTATCTCAGATATTGTTGAATATAGACTTGCGAATGAAAGACTTATAAGAGAAATTGGGGTAGAAGAGATAGAGTTTTTTGGTGTAAAAGTTAATCGTCACACATTTCAAGATCACGATGGCATCAAACATACGGCTATCCTTTTTTATAATGCGGGAGAGCTTACAAATGTTCGAGTTCATAATGTTATTCCTGATTATGAATTGCTTTTAAATCAAAATAAATATATTAATCTTATTAACTCCATAGAGTATTTAAAACAAAACAGCGGTTTACTAGTTTTTATTAACAAAACAAATCATCAGGACAACGCAGCGATGAAAGAGTTTGGAATTGGTGCACAGATTATAAAATCTTTTGGTGTTTCAAAAATGAATCTACTCACTTCAATGAAAAAGACTGATTTTGTAGGGCTAGGTGGCTTTGGACTTGGAATAAACGAAATTATAAACATCTAATGTATAAACTCTTTCTCTTTACATGTTTTCTCTTTACATGTAACGCAGATGCACAGATGATACAACGCACACAAGTAATTATGGGTACTTTTGCCTCTATTTCTTTAGACAAAGAGCAAAAGGCGCTTTTACGACCGTCTTTTAAAATTTTGCAAGATGTTGAAAATTCTCTCTCTTCTTATAAAGTAACTTCTCCTATCTTTGAGCTAAACTGTGAAAAACAAGCACTTTTAGACAACTATGCCTTTGAAGCAGTGCAGTTGAGTTTGACATACTATAAGCATACGGCAGGATATTTTGATATTGCCATAGGAAGGATCACGAAAGATTTATATAGATTCGGAGAAAATGAAAAACTTCCATTGCAAAAAGAATTACGCAACAGTTCTACGGCTATTAATCAGCTTGTATTGCAAGGGAACAAAGCTACTCTTAGCGGAAACATTAAAGTTGATCTCGGTGGGATGGGCAAAGGTTTTGGGGTTGATAAAGTCAGCGAATTTTTAATAAAAAAAAGAGTAAAGAGAGCTGTCATTGCTTTAAGCGGTGACATACGCTGTATAGGAAAATGCAAAATTGCAATCAACAATCCGTTACATGTAAACGCACAATTAGCAAGTTTTACAATGCAAAACAGCGGTGTAAGTACAAGCGGAAATTATAATCGCTATGTCAAAAGCAGACAATACAACCATCTTATTAACCCTAAAACCAAGCAATCCGAACAACAATTTCTCTCTATAACATTAGTTTCAAACCTTCCATCCGCTACGCTTGACGCCTATGCAACGGCAGCGAGTGTTATGCCTATGCAAAAAGCCTATGCTTTTTTAAATGCACAAGCGCTTGGGTATATCATCTTGCAGACAGACAAACAACTTGTTGTCAGTCCAAATATGACAGAATATGTTACTGATTTACAACTGAAATGAGACTGTTTTTAAGACTTTGAATCGACTGAGTTCGTCATCGTTTTGAAGTTCTAATTCTTTCGCTGCTTTTTTTGAAATCAGTCGAAATCCGAGTGTTACCGTGACTTTGTCGCCTTTTTGCAGTTTTAGAGTGTATTTAATCTCTTTGTTTGCATAGATGAGGGTGTCTTTTAAAACTTTGTCGGCTACAAAAGGCATACTCTCTGTGCGGTTGTTTCCAAAAACACGGGTAAAAATATAGGGCTTAAGTAGTGTTGTTTTATTGGCTCTTGTGATGCTTACATGTAACACGCCTTCTCGGTATGCCTGTCCAAAAAGAGCATGGTTCGCTTTATTGGTAATTTTTACACTCAAGCCATTTTTTTCTTTTTTTACTGCTATTTTTATATATTTTCCAAGGCTTTGGCTCATAGTATGCACACCTGCTATGCCGTGATACGCATGTGTTTTGCTGTCTCTAAGTGTTGTTTTACTTCCCATTATCTGAGGCATATGACAGGAGATGCAGGTATGTTTGTCTTTTTTGTCTATGTAAGCATCAAGCATAATGATGTCAAAACCGTTTTTGTTGTTTACATGTGAATGACATCCCATACAGACATTACCATTATAGTAGTTCTCATTATTATATTCGATTTGGTGGTAGGGAGAGTTTTTTGATTGCTTGATGAGACCAAAGAAAGAAGTTGTTGTTCCGTATTTTACTTTTGATTCATTTTTTTTGTCTGCCTGTGCTGTATAAAAATCTTTTTTCTTACCTGTGAGTATGTTTTTATTGACTTTGTCCCCTTCTTGAACATCTCGTATAGTGTGGCAGTATATACATGAAATTGGCGTTTCTTTTGCTTCTTGGGGTGTTTTTGCACTGGGTGAATGACAGGCTTTACAATTGCTTTTTTCTCTATTTTTATGCTCTTTTTCAAAAACTGCTTTATAGATTTTATCATTTACAAGCGATGATTTTCTATGAATGGAATTGTAGTATTCTTTATAGATGAGTGGATGGCATTTTTGACACACTTTATTGTCATTTGCAAAGGAGGCGTTACATGTAAGGAGAAATAATAAAAGGAAAGTAAATGTTTTCATACAAAGATTATAACAGCTTAATTATAAATAATACTTTTAAAAAGAATAAATATTGTGTATAAAATAACAAAATAAAAAAGAAAAAATGAGAAAACTTTCATGTAAATAAAAAAATCAAAGCCCGACACTATCAAAAAAGGAGAAAAAAGTTCCAAAGAGGCAGTGATAAATGAAGTATAAATAATAATCTGTATCTCTTTTGTATTTCTTTTACATGTAAAGAGTAAAAAGTGCAGGACTACCATAATAAAAAGTCCAAAAGCAAAAATATGTGGCACTACTATTTTTAACAAGCCATCAAATGACTTTGAAGGAGTGAAAGATGCAGCATTACCAAGATAATAGTTTTGGACGCTTTCATATGAAAATCCTATTGTATCGGAAAAAATCAAAGCGCCACTGAGAAGCAGTAAAATACTAAAGAGTAAAAAATAGCCAACAGCATATTTATAGGCTTTATTTGGCAAAATTAAGTTCCCATAAAGCTCTGCTTGACATATAAAAAGCAATACTGTGCCAGATAAAAAAACAGAATAAATAGAGGCTGATAAATTCTGTAGAAGAAAAATAAGTCCCAAATAATGTAAGCGGTGTAAGCAGTCCAAAAACCATGACAAGGTTTACGGTAAGTATGACTTTTGCTTTTTTATGCAGGAGCCTGATAAATACGGCACTTAAAGTCAGAAGCAACATCATTAAAAAGAAAATTTGCATGTGAATAAATTCTAAAAATACCGACTTGTTCATAGGGTCTAAAAATTCATCAGCATTGCCAAAGAGTGTTGTGTGAACCATTGTAACACTAAGCCCAAGTGTATGACTTTTGACAAAGATGTCAAAGATGAGATAGAGTGTTATAAAAATTAAAAGCCCGTTTAACAAAGGCTTCATTCCTTTGTCTTGTTTGACATTTTTTATCAAAGTAAAACGCAACTATTTTCCTTGTAAGAGTTCGTTATAGAGTGCAAAGGCAATGCGTGAGCCATTTGTTACACTTCTAGCACTCAGTGTTGCACCCGTAATGGTCGGAATATCTCGTGAGAGTTGCAGCATTTTGTTTGTTAGTACATTTTGAAACTGCGCTGTCCATGTTTTGTTTGGAATGTATTCATGCGGTTCATTAAATGCAATGATTTCTATACCTTGCAGTTTATTTTTATGAATAAGATAAAGAATAACTGCATTTTTAGAACGGACTTTTTTATTGATTAAAATACCATAGCCTAGAATTTTCCCATTCTCTTTGGCAGTGTAAATACGGTAAATCTTTGTGGTCAGTTTTACTTTTGCATCTGCTTGTATTTTTTTAAACTTTTTACTCGAGAGCAGAATGTTTTTTTTAGTAATAGTCGCTGTTTTTGAGTAATTTTCTTTCATTGCATCTATCGGGGAGAGTAAAACTTTCGCCGATAGAGAATTTGTAAGAGAGAAAATGAGTAAAGATAGGAGAAGAATATGTTTCATTTTTGTAATCTCACTTATTTTTGTTGTGATTATAGCAAAACTCTAGAAAATAAATCCAAGAGAGACGCTAAAGGTATCGGAATTGATTTTTGAATTTACTACATTATTATTTTACATTGCATAGTCCATTTTAAGTACAACCTGCTCATGTGGAAAAAAGTTCACACCGACAGTTGTCGTGTCTATAGAGTCAAAACCTGTGCCGTCTGCCCGTTTTTCTTGAGGGTTTATACTTTCATACTGAACAAATACCGGCATTTTCTTTTCAATAGATGTAAGGCTTAACACATCAAAACTGGCATTAATAAATCCGCCACTCATCTCTTTTACCTGTGTGCCAGTTGTGTCTGAGCGTTTTGTTTGTGTATATGTACCATAAACTCTTGCACCACTGTTCTCATAGTTAATATGTGCATCCCACATCGTAATTTTAGAATCACCGTAAAGAGAAGCACCGATTAAAAGACCATTTATCTTTGTATAATCAAGGCGTGCTACACCTGCAAAACCCGGATTAGCAACTGCAAAAGAACCGCCTCGACCTTTTCTAAGCCATTTAGCCCCTGCCGTATCATCTGGTTGCAATGCGCTCACTCCTGCAAATTTATACTCTAAGCCGTTTGCAATCTCGCCATAAACCATAGCACCGCTTTCATCCCATGTTGAGGGAATTAAATAATAAGCAGTTTGTGGTCGCTGTACAGTTGTAAAGAGTGTAGGTTCATGTCTTTGATTGATTAGTCCCATAGGCATTAAAAAGTTACCCAGACGGACATTAAAGTTTTTGTTTATTAAAAAATCAAGATACATAAACTCAACAACAACTTCATCACCGCCACCGTTTGCAGTAACGCCACCACCTTCATACTCTATTTCTGTATTTAAAATAATATTGTCAGAAAATTTATACCCTAAATATGTAATAAGTCTTTTCACCTGTGTTTGAGAACTATTTTTTGTATTATCATCCGAATTAGTTGTAGCGTAGTACATTTCACCGTATCCACCGATGCTAAGCGGTGATTTTGAATAATAAACTTTAGAAGCTGCCGCACCTAAACCACTATGAGACTGCTTTGTATCAACCGTCGTATAGCTAAATCCTGTTTTTAAGTCACTTGTTTCATCTATAAGTGACTGTGTCGTTTCTTTGAGCTGCTTAATTTCCTCTTTTAGCATTTGAATGTCTGCTGTGTCATCCCCGAAAGAGGCACTACTTACTAATAACATACTCGCTAATGCGAGTGAGATCTTTGATGTATTCATTGTTTTCCCTTTTGTATGATTATGATATTTACTATCAAAATCTTTTTGAATGTGGCAATTCTACATGATTTTTTTCTAAATGTCAATAGTTATGATAATTATTATTAAAATATAGTCAAATTCTTTGATATAATAAAGAAAAAATTATATTGAGAGTCTATGAGAGAAATATTTTTAAGAGAAGAAGATGGTAAACAGGTATATATAGAAGTTGATTTAAATGCATATGGTTATAGCAATAAGTATGGATGGCTCCTGAGTGTATTTGTAAAATTTGATGCTTTAGATGAAAGTGCGGAGGGTTTTGAAGAGTTTTTAGAAGCCAAAGAATCGTTAATAATTGCACTCGAGCATGAAGAAAAAGCAAAATATGTGGGTTCAAGAGTCATAGATGGATGGAGTGAACTTTACTTTTATGCACAGGGCTCGAAAGGTTTGGACGCAGTAGTGCGTGATATTTTAAAGCCAGCAAATTATATATACGAAAGTAATGTTGTTCGAGATGCCAAATGGGATTTTCATTATCGTAATCTTGCACCGAAGGAATTAGAGTTGTGTCATATAGAAAGTGAAAAGATTATCTTTTTACTCTCTCAAGAAGGTGATGACTTGAGCATACCAAGAGAAGTGGAGCATTATATCTCTTTTACTATGCCGACACAAAAAAACAAGTTTTTGAACTCTTTAGTACTTGAGGGTTTCACAGTTAAAGATGAAATTAGCAGCGAAGAGTTTGAACATGGAGTTGCTCTTGTGAAAACACATGCCGTAACATCAGAGGAAGTGAAAAAAGTTGTGAACGAACTCTTTGAGGCAATAAAAAAAGAGCAGGGCTATTATGAAGGCTGGAGTACACTCTTAATAGAAGACGAGAACAGTTAAAGAATGCCAAAACAGGAAAAAATGTTTGCAATAGCAGGCGTCATTAACTACCTTGTTGTAGTCTTTATGAATGCTTTTACTGACCTTGGGCATAAAATCATTATACAAAACACCATATTTAAGGTTTACGATGGCAGTACACAAATAGTATTGACGGCAATTGTGAATGCTTTAGTCTTACTTCCTTTTATCTTAGTTTTTTCTCCTTCTGGTTTTTTAGCTGACAGATTCCCAAAAAATAAAATTATGGAATATTCTGCTATCTTTGCTGTTATTATTACTCTGGGTATTACTTATGCGTACTATCACGGCTATTTTATTTTTGCATTTATATTGACTTTTTTGCTTTCAATGCAAAGTGCTATTTATGGACCAGCAAAATATGGCTATATAAAAGAACTCGTAGGCGTAAAATTTTTAAGTGGTGGTAACAGTGCCGTGCAGGCAGTAACAACGGTTGCAATCTTAGGTGGTATTATTTTTTATACGGTTTTGTTTGAAGGAATGTATAATAATTCTTTGCTAACAAAATCTCAGATTTTACAAACCATTGCCCCTTTGGGTTGGCTCTTAGTGATTGGTTCTTTCATAGAATGGTTTTTAGCTTCTAAATTACCAAATAAAATGATAGAAGCAAGTAAGCGTGATTTTAAATTTAAAAGATATATTCGAGGTGCATATCTGCATAAAAACCTTAAAACGGTAACGAGAAAGAGAGAAATTTTTGATGCTATTATATCATTAAGCCTTTTTTGGTCTATAATGCAGGTGATTTTGGCAGTATTTGGCGAGTATGCAAAAGATGAGCTTCACATCACAAATACTATTGTCGTACAAGGTGTTATGGCGCTTGCAGGCATAGGTATTGTGACAGGTTCAATTATAGTCGCAAAACTCTCCAGATTTTATATAAATGTCGGTTTAGCCGGAATTGGTTCCATAATTATAACAATCATAGTTTTTCTGGTTCCGTTTTTGCATTCAATAATGCTGATAGCGCTTGTGTTTACATTGTTTGGTGTTTTTGCGGCATTTATATTGGTTCCGCTTAATGCAAGAATTCAGTATTTGGCTTCACGGGTACATTTAGGCATTATTTTAGCGGCAAATAACTTTATACAAAATATTTTTATGTTCTCTTTTTTATGTGTGACAACACTCTTTGCATACTTTGGAATGAATGCAGAATTACTATTTTATTTTATGAGCATTGTTGGTATTTACTTGATTCATAATTTGTATAAAAGATATTCAGTCGATATGTTTTGGTCGCTAATGGGTCTGTTTTGCGCATTACGACATAAATATACTTATGTCGGTTTAGAAAATATGCCAGAAGATAAAGCTGTTTTACTACTTGGAAACCATGTGAGTTGGCTTGATTGGATTTTATTACAACTGCCTTTGCAAAGACGCATTAACTTTATGATGGACAAAGATATTTATCATTGGAAGGTTTTTCATCCGATTTTTAAAAAAGGTGAGGCAATTCCTCTTTCACCAAAAGCCTTTAAGGATGCTATGAAAGAAGCGCATAAAAGGTTGCAAAATGGTAGCATAGTAGCACTCTTTCCAGAAGGTGAAATTACCAAAGACGGAGAAATACACAGATTTCATAGAGGGTATGAGCTTATTGCTAAGGACTACGAGGGTGTCATTGTGCCATTTTATATAGATAAAGGAATCTTTGGCAGTGCTTTTGCAAAATACAAGCCTAAAGGCAGTAAAAGAAATATTTTTAAGCGAAGAGTCGTTACAATCTATTTTGGTAAACCACTGCCGATAGATACAAAAACAAAAGAATTACAAAATATAATTTTACAAATGAGAGAAAAATATGAAGCTCAATAAACCAAAACATAATCTTTATAGAAACGGCATGTATGCGGTAGAAGGTTTTTTAGACATTGTGAAAAACGAGACATCATTTAAATGGCAACTCTTAATGCTTTTTGTGATGGGATTTGTTGCTTGGATTTTACCTATAAAATTTGTATATTCGAGTATACTCTTTCTATCGCTTTTTTTACCAGTTTTGTCAGAAGTGGCAAACAGTGCGATTGAACGCGTTGTAGATTTAGTGACAAATGAGTATCATATTTTAGCAAAACAGGCAAAAGATGCCGGTGCAACTTTGGTTTTGCTGAGTTTGATTGTTACTGTGATGATATGGACTTTTACTTTGATTATAGCTTTTAAGGAGAATATGTAAATGAATACAACATTAATCATAGGTGCAGGCGGTGTAAGTCGTGTTGTTGTGCATAAATGTGTACAAAATTCGGATGTATTTGGCAAAATAGTTTTGGCAAGTAGAAGAAAATTAAAATGTGATGCAATGAAAGCAGAACTTCCAAAAGCAGATATACAGACTTACGCTCTTGATGCAGACAATACAGAAGAAATAGTAAGTTTAATCAATAAAGTCCAAGCAAGTATTGTTATAAATGTAGCACTGCCTTATCAGGATTTAACGATTATGGATGCCTGTATTGCTACAAAAACAGACTATTTGGACACGGCAAACTATGAGCACCCAGATGTTGCAAAATTTGAGTATAAATTACAATGGGAAAAAGATGAAGCTTTTAAAAAAGCGGGGATTATGGGGCTACTTGGTAGCGGTTTTGATCCGGGTGTGACAAATGTTTTTTGTGCTTATGCGCAAAAACACTATTTTGATGAGATTCATACTATAGATATACTTGACTGTAATGCAGGCGACCACGGTTACCCTTTTGCAACAAACTTTAACCCAGAAATAAATCTTCGTGAGGTTTCTGCAAACGGTAGATACTGGGAAAACGGTAAATGGATACAAACAAAACCGATGGAGATAAAAATGGTATGGGATTATCCTGAGATAGGATTAAAAGACTCTTATCTTCTTTACCATGAAGAGATGGAATCATTGGTCAAACATATAAAAGGGCTTAAACGCATTCGTTTTTTTATGACCTTTGGCGAGAGTTATTTGACGCATATGCAGTGTTTGCAAAATGTCGGTATGTTAGGGATTGAAGCGGTTGAGCATAAAGGACAAAAAATAATTCCTATAGAATTTTTAAAAACACTGCTTCCTGACCCTGCTTCTTTGGGTTCACGAACAAAAGGTAAAACAAACATAGGCATAATGGCCGAGGGCATAAAAGATGGGAAAAAGAAAAAAATCTATATTTATCAAGTAAGTGATCATGAGGCATGCTATAAAGAGGTGAATTCGCAGGCAGTCTCTTATACAACAGGTGTACCTGCCATGATAGGTGCAAAACTGATGCTACAAAAAGTTTGGTACAAAGAGGGTGTATATAATATGGAAGAGTTTGACCCTGACCCTTTTATGGATGAGTTAAATAAACAAGGGCTGCCTTGGAAGATTCAAGAACTGGAATAATATAATGAATTTTGAAGCGATTGTAGGTACTATTGATTCTTTGCCTCCATTATTGGACACGACACTTATAATTAATAGGCTCTATGCTGAGGGTGATGAAAATATCAATATGAATAAACTGATAATTGTACTTGAATCAGATGTTCTTTTATGTGTCAATATTTTAAAAATAGTGAATTCTCCTTTGTATAGCTTATCACAACAAATAGTATCAATAAGACAAGCGGTAACTCTTTTGGGTTCACAAAAAATTTATGGTTTGGCTTTGAGTTACTCTATAAGTAATATTGTTCGTGCAAATATCAGACCCTATGGCGTTACCAATACGGTATTTAATGATATAAGTCATTTACAAAGTCAGCTAGTCTCACAATGGTTTTCTAAAATAGATAAGAAAACGGCAAAATATTTATCACCTTTAGCTTTAATAATGGAGTCAGGGAAACTTATTTTAGCAAAAGAAATAGTAAATGCTGCACAAATTAAAGAATTTAATCTTGCCTTGTCTATGAGTGAAAATATATCTCAATATGAAAATGATGTTTTTGGAACTTCTTCTTATTATGTTGGTGGTTTACTGTTTGAACATTGGAATTTGAATCCACGATATGTTGATATACTTAAAAGTTTAGATTATGAATATGAATCAAAAACAAAGATAGATGTACATGTAGATATACTCGATATTGTGCGAACAGCTATAAATGTAAAAGAAATTTTAACTGAAAAATCAATCGCAAAAGCCTCTGAAATGGTAGAGGAACTGGGCTTTGATGTAGATGGCTTTATGGATACGGCAGAAGAAATACAAATGGCATATATTGGAGATAGTAGATGAGTCAAATAAGTACACCTTGTTATGTATGTGAAGAAGCACTTTTAGAAAAAAATTTACAAACTTTAGCATATGTGCAACAGCAAAGCGGTGCGAAAATAATTTTGGCGCTCAAAGGCTTTGCAATGTGGAGTACCTTTGATTTAGTGGCAAAATATTTAAAAGGGTGTACGGCAAGTGGACTCTATGAAGCAAAACTTGCACGCGAAGAATTTTGTAAATATAATAATAATGCAGAAGTGCATACCTACTCACCGGCTTATAAAGATGAAGATATTGCAGAGATTGCTAAAATTTCAGATCATATAGTGTTTAATTCTCCAAATCAATTACAAAAATATATTTGGAAAGTCAAAGAAATTAACAAAAATATTCATATTTCCCTAAGAGTAAACCCCGAAGTATCATCCTCTCCAGTCGATATATATAATCCTTGTGGTTTATATAGCAGACTAGGAACAACACTCTCTAATTTTGATGAAAAAGTGCTTGAAAATATAGATGGACTCAATTTTCATGTACTTTGTGAGCAAAATGTAGATGCCTTAGAAGAAGTTTTGAATATTTTTGAAGAAAAGTTTGCAAAATATTTTACAAATTTAAAATATATTAATTTCGGTGGAGGACATCATATAACCAAAAAAGATTATGATATTGAAAAACTTATTTGGTTAATCAAAGAATTTCGTAAAAAATATAATCTTGATGTTTATTTAGAGCCTGGTGAAGCAGTCGGCTGGGAAACAGGCTATCTTGCATCAACAGTTTTGGATGTGTTTGAAAATGGCTTGAATATAGCCATACTTGATACATCCGCAGAAGCGCATATGCCTGATACCTTGGCAATGCCATACCGTGCACAAGTTAGAAATGCTGGAGTTGCAAATGAGAAAAAATATACCTATCGTTTAGGTGGTAATACCTGCTTGGCAGGTGATATTATGGGAGATTATTCATTTGACACACCGTTACATGTAGGCGATACCATTATATTTGAAGACCAAATTCATTATACTTTTGTAAAAAATACCACTTTTAACGGTGTAAAACTTCCCTCTTTGGCAATAAAGCGAAAAAATGGAGTAATTGAACTTATTAAAAAGTTTGGGTATGAAGATTATAAAAATAGATTGAGTTAGGAGCATATAAGATGATAGAAGATAAAAAACGTTGGAATATACGCCATGTAGAAAAACCCATGCGTACAAATGTGGAACCCATCATAGAAAAATATATAGATATGGCAAATAGTGGCAAAGCTTTGGATATTGCTTGTGGAGTCGGTAGAAATACACATTTTTTAGCAGAAAAAGGCTTTTTTGTTGATGCAGTAGATTTTAGTGATTATGCACTTTCTCAAGTACAAAATGATGAAAAAATTAATAAAATAGAAGTTGATTTAGATATATATAATTTACAAAAAAATGAATATGATTTAGTAATAAACATCAACTATCTCAGCAGAAGATTACTCCCTCAAATTAAAGAAGCGCTCAAGCCAAACGGTTTATTAATATTTGAGACTTTTATTGTGGCGCACGGCGATTTTAATCAGCCGGCAAATCCTGAATATCTTTTGAGAGTAAATGAACTTTTACATGCGTTTATAGGGCTAGATATTATTTATTATGAAGAAAAAGATGCTGTTAATCTTCGGGGTGAAAATACTCGTGTTGCTTCATTAGTAGCAAGAAAAAGATGCTAATGATTGGTATTACATGTATAAAAGTTCTTTAAAAATATACAATTTTTTGCAAGAGAAAAATTTGCTTGAAAATTCTCCAAAATTGTGGTGGCCAAATGCTGGAACTTTTGAAGTGGTCATTGGTGCAATTTTAACGCAAAATACTACATGGAAAAATGTTCAAAAATCTTTAAAAAATTTAGAAAACTTCTTAAATTTAGACTCTTTTACAGCGTTACATGTAAAGGTAATAAAAGAAAAAATACGTCCAAGCGGTTTTTACAATCAAAAAGCACCGAGACTTTTAGTCTTGGCACAAAATATACAAAATGAATTTGGTAATTTTGAAACTTTTCAAAAAAAAGTGACGAGGGAATGGCTCCTCGCACAAAAGGGTATTGGGCAAGAGAGTGCAGATGCTATTCTTTGCTATGCTTGTTTGAGGGATGAAATGGTCGTGGACAGTTATACGAAAAGATTACTTAAAACATTTGATATTGCATTTAAAACATATAAACAATACAAAGATTTTTTAGAAGATGGTTTACAAGAAGCCTTTACATGTAAAGAGTTAAACCTTATATATGCGCAATTTCACGGCATGATTGTAGAGTATAATAAAACTCAAAAGTTATAACCCTTCGAGTAAAACGCTCCACAGCCGTTGTACTTCTTGATTTGTTAAAAAGAGAGAAGATTCATTTTCAAAGAGTTCTTTTAAACCTTTTTTATGAATAGCAAAAGTATGAGAACACTGTTCATGTGTTGGTAAATAAGCTCGTAAAAGTGAAATATCTTCTTCAATTTTTTTAGAACATAAAAAGCAATACATATCTGAATGTAATCTTCCCTCATGTTTTAAAAGTTTTACATAGGCTTCAACGGCTACACGCTTAGGGTTTTGTTTGTTCCAGTTTAAGGAGGCTTGTTCTAGTAAATCAAAATAAAATGTGCCAATATCTTCAGAGTCTTTAAGATGCTTATAAAAAAGCCCTAAAAAGTCCTGCCATAGCCGTAAAAGTTTGTAATCATTGATCCAGCTATAGCCGATGTGTATGACATCTTTGAGTCTTGCAATGGTAGATTTAGCAGAACTCTCTGTCTCATAGTCAATCTTAAAACCGAGATTTATAACTCCGTGCCGTGCTCCATAGAACCTATAAAGGGTATCTAAGCTATTTTGCGATAAAATATTTACTATTAAATCCTCATCTTTGACGCGATTTAAATTGATGATAAAACCTTGCACCTAATTGCTTCCTATATACACACTTTGTGAATTTTTTTTAAATATTTTACACTTATTATGCTTATTTAAACCAAAAGAAAGTATAATTTATCTGCTTTGTCTAAATAGACTAAGTTTCTTTAAAAAGAGATTAAATTTATATATTTTTTGTATAAAATTTACAAATTTAGGAGTTAAAATGGTTGAACATCATGATTTATTAAGATCATTTAAGGATAATTGTGGGTTTGGGCTTGTTGCTAATATCAAAAACAAACCTTCACATAAAGTACTTAATGATGCAGTAACTGCGTTGGAGCGTATGATGCACCGAGGTGCTGTTGCTGCGGATGGAAAGACAGGAGACGGAAGTGGTTTACTTCTTTCTATGCCAAAAGAGTTTCTTAGAACAAAAGCCGAAGCAAAAGGTGTTGAATTGCCAAACCAATTTGCGGTGGCGAGTGTTTTTACAAAAAATAAAAAACATTTAGATGCACTTGAAGCAATTTGTCAAAATAATGATTTAAAAGTAGTATTGTATCGTGATGTTCCTATTGATACAAATGCCTTGGGTGATCAGGCACTTGCTTCATTACCACATATAATACAACTCTTTATTGTTCCTAATTCAATCATGGCAACAAACAGATTTGATGCGCTTTTATACCTTTCTCGTAAAGAAGTTGAGCATGAGCTTGGCAGTGACAGAGATTTTTACATAGCGTCAATGAGTTCAAAAGTGCTTTCTTATAAAGGGCTTGTGATGCCTACACATATTAAAGAATTTTATAAAGATTTACAAGATGAAAATTTTAAAATCTCTTTTTCACTCTTTCACCAAAGATTTTCAACAAATACACTTCCTGAGTGGCGTCTTGCGCAACCGTTTCGTGCTGTAGCGCATAATGGAGAGATTAACTCTGTTGAAGCGAATCGTATTAATGTGGCTATTAAAACAGAATCAATCAAAAGTGAAGTCTTTAGTAATGAAGAGATGCAAAGGTTGTTGCCTATTTTACAGCTTGGTTCCTCTGATAGTGCCTCAGCAGATAATTTCTTTGAATTTTTAATCGTCAATGGAATGGATTTTTTTAAAGCTGTTCGTGCCGTTATTCCTCCTGCATGGCAAAATGCCCCACATATGGATCCTGAACTGCGTGCATTTTATGAATATCACTCAACTGTATTTGAAGCATGGGATGGTCCGGCGGCATTTTCTGTAACAGACGGAAGGTACATTGGTTGTGTGCTTGATAGAAATGGTTTGCGTCCTTCGAAATACATAGTTACAAAAGATGATAATCTTTTAATAGCCTCAGAATATGGTGTTGTTGACATCACTGAGGAAGATGTAAAAGAGCGTGGACGCTTGCAATCCGGCGAAATGCTTGGACTTGATTTAAAATTTGGAAAACTACTTAAAAGCCATCAGATTGATGATTATCTCAAAGGGTCTAATCCTTACATGAAATGGTTAAATGAGCATATGATTTATCTGCAAGAGCATGTAGAAGAACAGTACTCTACATGTAAAGATATAGATGAAGATGTCTTAATTAAAAAACAGAGATACTTTAATGTAACACAAGAGATTATAGAACAGGTCATTGAACCTATGATAAAAGAGGGCAAAGAGGCAGTCGGCTCTATGGGTGATGACACGCCTCTTGCTGCTTTTTCACAGAAACAGAGAAATTTTACAGATTTTTTCAAACAAAAGTTTGCTCAAGTTACAAATCCACCAATAGATTCTATTCGTGAAAAAGTTGTTATGAGTTTAAATACTGGTTTTGGTGAAGTGCATAATATTTTAGATGAAATCCCATCACATGCCCATAGACTCAAATCAATTTCTCCGATTATAACAAGTGAAAAATTAGAAGTACTCAAATCATTTGGTGATGAAAAATCACCTAGATACCAAGAATTTTACAAAAATGCTACTTTTTCAACTGCATATACATCGGATTTAAAGGATTCTTTAGAAAATTTAGTTGAAAAAGTGATTCAATCGGTTAAGAACGATGGAATAAGAATAGTTATTTTAGATGACAGTGCATTTAGTAAAGAAAATAAAGTGATTCCTATGGCAATGGCGATAGGACGATTAAATATTGCTTTACTAAAGGAAAAAATACGCCATTTAGTCTCTTTAATTGCAACAACAGGTGAAGTCATTGATTCACACAGTGCTGCAGTTTTACTTGGTTATGGGGCATCTGCAATTTATCCTAATGTTCTTTTTGCAACGATTGCAACACAACTTGAAAAATCTAAATCATTGAACTTTACATGTGCAGAAGCATTTAAATCTGTGCATACGGCACTCAACAGCGGACTTTTGAAAATTATGTCAAAAATGGGTATCGCGACTATCGCTTCGTATAGAAATTCTGGTCTTTTTGATGTAATGGGACTCAACAAAGATATAGTAAAAGAGTGTTTTGAAACATCTCATTGTACACTGAGCGGACTTACCTATGATGATATTGATGCCAGACTTGAAACAGCACATAAGGCTGCTTTTAAAACAAACGGTTTTAATAAAATTTTTCCATTAAATATTGGTGGATATTATAAATTTTATACAGGACAAGAGCACCATGATTTTGGTCCTGCCGTTATTCATGCAATTCATGATGTTTCTAAAAATCCTTCACAAGAAAACTTTGATAAACTGAAAAATTTGGTAAATAAACGCGGATTGAAGTTTATTCGTGATTTCTTTGATCTTAAATCAGACAGAAAACCGGTTGATATTTCTCAAGTTGAACCTAAAGAAGCGATTTTTAAGCGTTTTGCTTCTGCAGCGATGAGTCTTGGTTCTATCTCTCCTGAAGCACATGAAACCATCGCTATTGCAATGAATAGAATTGGTGCACAGTCAAACTCAGGAGAAGGCGGAGAGGATAAAGCTCGTTTTGGTACTGAAAGAGTCTCAAAAATTAAACAGGTCGCTTCGGGACGCTTTGGTGTGACTCCTGCGTATCTGCGTTCAGCAGAAGAGATTCAAATTAAAGTCGCACAAGGGGCAAAACCGGGTGAGGGCGGACAGCTTCCAGGGCATAAAGTAACTCCACTTATTGGAAAACTGCGTCATACTGTTCCAGGTGTTACACTTATTTCACCACCCCCACATCACGATATTTACTCTATTGAAGATTTGGCACAGTTGATTTTTGACATAAAGCAAGTAAATCCTAAAGCACGCGTAGCGGTTAAGCTTGTTTCTACTGTCGGCGTTGGAACAATTGCTGCAGGTGTAGCAAAAGCCTATGCAGATAAAATTATCATTTCAGGCGGTGATGGTGGAACAGGTGCTGCTCCGCTTACATCTATAAAATTTGCAGGAAATCCTTGGGAATTAGGTCTCTCTGAAGCACATAACGCACTCAAAGCAAATAACCTTCGTGGACTTGTAGAGTTGCAAACTGATGGTGGATTAAAAACGGGGCTTGATATTGTAAAAGCTGCTCTTTTGGGTGCTGAGTCTTTTGCCTTTGGTACAGGTGTTTTAACGATTGTCGGCTGTAAAATGTTGCGTATCTGTCATGTCAATAAATGTTCAGTAGGTATTGCAACACAAAATGAAAAACTCCGTGAAGAATTTTTTAAAGGACATGTAGATCAGGTGATTAACTTTTTTACATATCTCGCTGAAGATGTGAGAGCTATTATGGCTGAACTTGGTTATAAGACTATGGAAGAAATGATAGGTCATGTTGATTTACTTAGAGTCAAAGATGATGAATTTGCAAAGAAATTTGATTTTTCTGCTGTTTTACATCAAGAAGAAGGTGTAAATACACATCAGCAACCATTCAATACTCCATTTGACGATAACGCATTTGAAAAAGATGTTCTAAAAGAAGCAATGACTGCAATTAAACATCCTGAACATCCTTTGCGTATTCAAAGAGAAATCAAAAATGTTCATAGAAGCTTTGGTGCGTTGATCTCTGGAGAAATTGCACAATATTACGGAGATGAAGGGCTTAAACCTGATATGATTACAATAAATCTGAGCGGTGTGGCAGGTCAGGCTCTGGGAGCATTTTTAATTCCGGGTGTTTCTATTTATCTTGATGGTATGGCAAATGACTATATTGGAAAAGGTATGCATGGTGGTAAAATTATTATAACATCACAAAACGAAGGTGAAGAATTCTCATCAGGCGGTAATACTTGTTTATATGGTGCTACAGGTGGAAAACTTTACATTTCAGGCAGCGTAGGTGAGCGTTTTGCGGTTCGTAACTCCGGTGCTTTTGCAATTGTTGAAGGTACAGGTGATAATGCTTGTGAATATATGACAGGCGGGGTGGTTGTGATACTTGGAAAAACAGGAATTAACTTTGGTGCAGGTATGACAGGCGGTGTAAGCTTTGTATATGATAAAGAGCATGAATTTGTAGAAAATGTAAACCATGAACTCGTCGAAGCGGTAAGAATTGACACAGATGAAGGTGATGAAGCAAGACATTATTTGAAGCGTTTACTCAAAGATTATTTGACCGAAACAAAAAGTAGAAAAGCACAAGATTTACTTGAAAACTTTAGAGTAGAAGTAAGAAACTTCTGGCTTGTAAAACCTAAAAACTTAACAAAACTACCTCTTAATCTAGAGAACGGAGACTAAAATGCGCGAATATTTAAATACTGAAAGAATTGATCCTGAAAAAAGATTGGTCGTTGACAGAACTAAAGATTTTGGTGAAATTTATGAACTCTTTGATAAAGATGAAGCAGCATCACAAAGTGATAGATGTATTCAGTGTGGGGATCCATTTTGTTTAAATAAATGTCCTTTACATAATTATATTCCTCAATGGCTGAAGTCTATTGCCGAAAAAGATTTAGAATTTGCCTTTAAACTCTCAAATGAGCCTTCTCCTTTTCCTGAAGTAATGGGAAGAGTATGCCCCCATGACAGACTTTGTGAAGGTGATTGTACATTAAATGATGGTCACGGTGCCATCACAATTGGTTCAGTTGAAACACATATCACAGAAGCAGGATTTAAAGCAGGGTATAAACCTGAATTTCCTGGAATAACAACCGATAAAAAAGTTGCAGTTATTGGAAGCGGACCGGCAGGACTCTCTGCTGCAACATATCTCTTACGCGCAGGAATTGCTGTCACTATGTATGAAAGCAATGACCGTGCTGGTGGACTTTTAACCTATGGTATTCCTAACTTTAAGCTTGACAAAAAAGTAGTTGATCGGCGTGTTAAATTGCTCGAAGAAGCAGGGCTTAAATTAGTACTGAATTGTGAAGTAGGGCGTGATATAGATTTTGCTACAATAGCAAATGAACATGATGCAATGTTTATAGGCGTCGGTGCGACAAAAGCAAAAAGTGCAGGATTAGCAGGAGAGAATGCAGTAAATGTTTATAAAGCAATGGATTATTTGACAAATATACAAAGAAAAAATTTCAAACAATCTTATGATAAACAATTTGATTTTAAAGATTTAAATGTTGTCGTTATTGGTGGTGGTGACACTGCTATGGATTGTTTAAGAACTGCAAAACGAGAAGGTGCTAAATCTGTTACATGTTTGTATCGTCGTGATGAATACAATATGCCCGGTTCTAAAAAAGAGTATAAAAATGCCATGGAAGAGGGTGTAGACTTTACATTTTTAGTCGCTCCAAAAAAGATTGTTTTAAATGAACAAGGGCGTGCAGTAGCAGTTGAAGTTGTGAAGACAACTTTAGGCGCAAAAGATGAATCCGGTCGTCAACGCATGGAAGAGCTAAAAAGCTCTGAATACAGAGTGAATGCCGATGTGGTTATAATGTCACTTGGATTTAATCCTGTTGTTCCTCCATTTTTGGCTGAGAATGGCATAGAAACAAATTCATGGGGTGGGATTATTATAAATGAAGAGACACATGAGACAACGACTTCTGGGATTTATGCCGGCGGTGACTGTTTTCGTGGTGCTGATTTGGTTGTAACGGCAGCCTTTGATGGTCGTGAAGCGGCAAGAAGCATGATTGATTCTTTGTTAAAATAAGCATTAATTTGATATAATAAAGTTTACCATATACAATTTAAGGATTTTTTTTGAATTTACTAAACCTTTTTACTAAAACATTTGATAATAAACAACCAGAAAAAGCTGAAGCGGGTTCACACTGGATAAAATGTAAATCATGTCACTCTTTGATGTACTATAAAGAAGTTGAAAATCAAAATTATGTTTGTCCAAAATGTGGGTATCATATTCGTATCGGTGTCAAAGAAAGATTGAAAATGCTTGCAGATGAAGATACATTTGTAGAATATGATGAGTCTCTTGAACCTGTAGACCCTTTAAAATTTGTTGATAAAAAATCGTACAAAAAAAGACTTGAAGAAGCCTATACAAAAACAGGGCGTAAATCTTCTGTAGTAAGTGGCGAATGTAAAATGAATGGTGTTGCCGTACAACTTGTCATTTTTGACTTTGCATTTATGGGTGGTTCTTTGGGTTCAGTAGAAGGCGAAAAAATCGTTCGTGCGTGCGAACGAGCTATTGAAAAAAAACAGGGTCTCATTATTTTGAGTGCTTCGGGCGGTGCAAGAATGCAAGAGTCTACCTTTGCACTTTTACAAATGAGTAAAACATCTGCAGCTTTAGCAAAACTTTCAAATCATGGATTACTTTTTATCTCTGTACTTACTGACCCTACAATGGGTGGTGTGAGTGCATCATTTGCTAACCTTGGCGATATAATTATAGCAGAGCCGGGTGCGTTGGTCGGTTTTGCAGGGCAAAGGGTAATTGAGCAGACTATTGGTTCAGAACTTCCTGATGGTTTTCAAAGAGCTGAATTTTTGCTTGAACATGGTTCTATAGATATGATTGTCAATAGAAATGAGTTGAAAAAAACTCTTTCAGATATGTTAACACTGTTAAAAAAAGATTAGTATGAGACTGTATGCGTTATGCGATCAAGATATGTTGAATGAGAAAGAAATTTCTCTTGAAACATTTATAGATATAGCTAAAACACATAATGCAGAAGTGTTACAATATAGAAATAAAAATGCAGATATCGCTTTCATAAAAGAACAACTCATTACAATTAGAAAACAATATAATGGCTTCTTAATAGTAAATGATGCCTATGAACTTGTAGAATTTTGTGATGGTGTGCATGTAGGTCAAGAAGATTTAAAATCAATAGATGCTGATGTGTCAAAAGCAGTGAAAATTTTGCGTAGTGTCATTAAAGAAGATAAAATTTTAGGTATTTCCACGCATAATGAACAAGAAGTTCTTCAAGCAAATGAAATGGATGTAAACTACATAGGTTTAGGTGCTTACAGAAACACATCTACAAAAAAAGAGATTACAAATATTCTTGGAAATACATTAGATAAAATTGCAGCAAAATCAAAACATCCTGTAGCAGCTATAGGCGGTCTGAAATTAGATGATAAATTTGAGAATGTGGCTTATCATGTTATAGGCAGTGGTTTACTCAAATGAATATAGAAATTATTTCCATAGCAAAAAAAGAAAAATCATTATATGACCCACTATACAAAGATTTAACAAAAATGATATCGCGATTTGCTACAGTCAAAGATACTGAAATATTTTCAAAAGATGTAACAAAAGCACACACAATTTCCCCTCAAGCATCTCAAAAAGCATATACGAAAGCTTTAGAAGCTTATATTGGGAAAGATTTCTGTATAACTTTGCATCCTGATGGAAAATTAATCGACAGTTTTGAATTTAGTAAGCTATTAAATGATAGAATGAGTGTGAAATTTTTTATTGGCGGAGCATATGGTTTTGAAAAGAGTTTTTTAGACAAAAGCAATGCTATAATTAGTTTGGGTAAGATTACAATGAGTCATAAAATTGCAAAAGTTGTTTTGTTGGAACAAATTTATAGAGGTTTCTCTCTATTAAGTAATCATCCATATCATAAATAAAAGGGAAGTATTCGTGCAAGCAAGTGAGTTAAATTATTTTAAAGACATATTATTAAGTCGTAAAGAGCAAATTGAAAAGAACATTAATGGTGTAAGTACAGAACTTAGCGAATTAAATGCATCTGATTTAAGTGATGAAGGCGATCATGCCTCGGCAAACAATAATTCTATGGTTGAGAGTGCTATAATAGAACAACAAAAAAAAGAATTAGCTGAAATTGACAAAGCACTCAATAAAATTGCCAATGGTGGTTATGGTGTTTGCGAAATGTGTGAGGATGATATTGGATTTCAAAGATTAAAAGTGAAACCTCATGCTGTCTACTGCATTGATTGTAGAGAAATTGTAGAAAAATCTAAATAAAGGATTGAAGAATGTATATTAAAAGGTACACAATAGCTGCATTAATATGGATAGGACTTGTTGGTTGGTATGTGTATGCATATGTCGCACAAGAAAGTATAGGTTTAGACTTGTTTGGTGTTCCTATGCCATCTTTATCTATTGCTTTGTGGGTCACAATACCGATTTTTATTTTGTATCTAGCAAGTGTAGTTCATATGACATTTTATTCAATGATAGGTAATTTTAGATTACGAAAATATGAAAAAGATTATGAAAAACTTATTAATGCTATTGTTGATGCTTATCTTGGTAAAAAAGAGAGAAGTTACAGTTTTAAAACTGATAGATACCGCCTTCTTGGGACGCTTATAGAGCATAGTGTGATTTATCCTTCAGGTCATCTTTTGGAAAAGATAAATAATGAAAAGATTGATGCAGTTTTAAAAATAATTGAAGATATTAAAAATGGAGAAGTCGTTGATTTAAAATCATATAGTTTACCATCTGATAATGAATTAGTTATACAAAATGAAAGAAATAGATACAAAAAAGGTCAAATTAGTGCCGAAACAATTTTGTCAAATTGTACAAAATATGATGACAGACTATGCAAAGAAGTCTATATTGATTATGTCAAAACAGCACCATTCAATGCAATTAAGAAATATAAAGGCTTTGTAACAAAAGAGGCATTACATGTAACCCTCGCAAGAATTAATGCTGATGAAAATACTCTAGGAATAAGTAATGAAGATCTTATTGAATTATTTAAAAAATTAGAATTAAATAAAAAAGATTATATAGAAATTTCATCTATTCTTTCTAAAGGCGGAATGATTCCTGAACAAAGAATGAGACTATTTGAAATGTTGTCTGATGAAGATGAGGAGGCAATGGATGCTTATTTATATACACTGTATGATTTGGAAATGATAGAACCTGCCAATGCTATACTAGATAATTCTCAGCCAAATGAGTATCAAAAATTTAAAGCCTACCGGGCACTCAAAGAGTGTGGTAAAAATTTCAGTATAAATATGTTTGTGTAAAAATGGGAAAAAATCTCTCCTTTGATAAGCCTTTATATGTATTAGCCCCTTTAGCGGGTTTTACAGATCTTCCTTTTAGAAGTGTGGTGAAAAAATTTGGAGCAGATTTAACCGTGAGTGAAATGTTAAGCTCTAATGCCTTAGCGCATGGTTCACAAAAAACACTACATATGCTTAAAAAATCTTCGTTAGAAAACCCTTATTCTGTTCAAATTGCCGGTGCTGAAGTTGATATAGTACGCAGTGCTGTTGAAATTTTAAATGAGCATGACGGTATAGATATCATTGACTTGAACTGCGGTTGTCCTGTACCAAAAGTTGTAGGACATGGGAGCGGAAGTTCTCTTCTTTTAGACTTGCCATTGATGGGAGAAATCATTAAAACCATTAAAAATACTTCCAATAAACGAATGACAAGCGTAAAAATAAGACTTGGCTTTGAGAAAAAAAATCATGTCGATATTGCAAAAGTTGTACAAGACAATGGAGCTGACTTTATAGCAGTTCACGGAAGAACCCGTGCAGGAAAATTTAAAGCTGCCGTTGATTATGATGCCATTAGAGAGATAAAAGGGGCCGTAGATATTCCGGTAATTGCCAATGGTGATATTGACTCGTATGAAAAAGCAAAATGGGTGCTAGAACATACAGGTGCTGACGGTGTGATGATTGGTCGAGGTGCAGTTGGTGCACCTTGGATATTTCATCAATTAAAAACAGGTAATGAACATATTGAACAAAGTCTTAAACATGAAATCATTATGGAACATTTTGATAAAATGATAGAATTTTATGGACAGCATGGCGTTGCAATGTTTAGAAAGCACACGCATACATATTCAAAAGGTTATCGTGGTGCATCTGCATTAAGAAATGAAGTCAACTCAATTGATGATATTGCAACATACCGCTGTGTGATAGATGATTTTTTTAAAAATAGTGAGATGACACTCTGATGTTAGAAATTTCTCAATCAATCAAAAACTTGGAAAAAGAAGATATTGCAGATAATTTACTCCATTATGCTTATAATACAAGACATTTGCTCTCTTTAATTAAAAAAGGGATTGATTTAGAAGACCCATCTTATTTGAGTTCTTATCGTTCATTTGAAGGTGAAGTATATGAAAACTTTGTATATGAAAAGCTTTTACGATATGCCGAAGAAAATGACTATATAACAAAGTTTGTGCTCAAAGGTTTTCATCAAAACAAGTGTAAAGCTTATGCAAATACACTCTCTATAAGTGAAAAAGAACAAATTGTTTATAGAACTAAGAGTCGTGAAATTAGTGAGTTTGATGCAATGTTTCTTACAAAAAATAATGAGCTTTATTTTGTTGAGATGACGCTTGTTAAATCTGTACTCAAGTTACGCAGAAGACTGAGAAAGAAAAAAGCTCTTTTGGAAATTATCTTTCCAAACTATACAATTAAATCTTTGATTATTTTAAATGAGGGTGCTACAGGAGCAAAACAGTTTCCATCTTATTGTAAAGTATGGTATACAAAAGAATTTTCTGCTGCTGAAGTTTTAGAATATATTACAAAATTAGACAAACAAAAACTTTTACCAAAAGATAAAATAAGTTCTAAAAAAATGATAGAAGCACATACTCTAAAGCTCCATCCATTTCGATATTATAATACGATGAGCTGGATAACAAAAACAATGCGTGCAAACAAAAAGTATGTCATAGATATGAATTTTTTAATGAATGATAAAATTCAAAGATACCATGATTTGTATAACAAATTTTATGTAGGTTTTCTTGTTGTTAAAGATATGAGAAATTTACTCAATCTAAAAGAAGATGAGTATACAGACGAGCAGAGAGTTGTTGTTGCTTTAGAAAAAAAACATTCTGATGAGATTGTTGTGACATATTATATTCAAACAACGCGTAAAAATCTTCATTTATATAGCTTTAATGATGGGAAGCTTGTTAAAGAAAAGAAAGACCCTTATGGTATTACGGTAACGGAGGTATTCCATATCAATAAGTTGATGAATGAGAGTTATTTACTAAATATGTCACAGGTAAATACTATAAAGAAACTTCTCAAAGAGCGATTTAAAAGGGAGAGTAATAAATTCTGAGAGTGTAAACCTAACTGTGCATCTTCTTCATTAAGAGCTACAATACCTTGTATAAAAATAATCTCAATGAGTTCATTAAGCTTTTCATCTATTTGCTGCTCCTGAGCACCTTGTTTGATCCAGTGATAGTAGCTCGACTTGTCAACTTTAAAAATTTTACACATAATAATTACTGGAAACTCATTTGAATGTTCTTGTATCCATACGTATTTCACAGAGTTTCTTTGGTGAAATACGCGCCCTGAAAGAAGTGCTCTTGGGGTGCGGTTGCCTTTTTTAGGATGTCACGCTCCTGCTTCAAAAGTTTATTCTCTGCACGCAGGCGTTTATTCTCTTCTTCAGCTGTCTCTTTAAGATTACTACTATTTACAAATCCACCTCTTGCTGCTATAGGAATATTATTGGCTTTTTTATAGACTCGTACCCAATTATAAAGCGTTTTTTCATTGACATCCAAATCTTTTGCTATTATTGCTGTTGATTCATCGGAGTTCATTACTAATTGCACATTGGAATCTCTAAATTCTCTTGTGTATTTACTATTTCTCATCTTCTTTTTATTCTTATTCATACTGATATTTTAACTCAGAATATCTGAATATTCTTTGTATGCCAAAATTTAAATCTGAAGTGCAATTTTTGAATTTATAAATCATATCAATTTTATCCTTAAGCAGCCATTTTTGAACCAAAGAAAACTTCATTGGGAGTTTTCCAGTTGAGAGATTTTCTAGGTCT
>Ga0256840_1001018_pt1 | contig 27343 bp, 25 predicted proteins | sample 355202metaG_FD_185969 | JGI IMG/M metagenome (GOLD analysis project Ga0256840, IMG submission 185969) | Hydrothermal vent microbial communities from Mid Atlantic Ridge, Atlantic Ocean - 355-202 | ecosystem: Environmental > Aquatic > Marine > Hydrothermal vents | place: Atlantic Ocean: Mid... | reverse complement strand
GATTACTCTTACCTTTGCCAACCAAGCTACGAGATGCTGGTTTTTATCTCGGTGGGTTTGTCTCCCACTGAACATGTCTGCCTTTTCTGGACACACTCATTGCGGGCTTGACCCGCAATCCAAGAATGAGATCCCGAAGCAGGTCTGGGATGATATGTCGGTTTAAGACTCTACCAGATGAATCAAGTATGAGATCCCGGATCAGGTCCGGGACAACCTACATTCTCTCTTTGTGTCTAAGGTAGCAAACGAGTAGAAGGCACTGACGGCAGCTGAGACAAGGATAACATTCAAGTAAATTAACAAAAATATGATGATGTGATGGTGTTGAAATGAAATCCGAAAGACTGAAAAGCATATTCTTACTAATCATGCTCGTGATCATTTGGGGAGCGACTTTTCCTTTGGAGAAAATCGTAATGAATGATATTTCTCCATTTTCCCTAAATCTTTCAAGATTCTTCATCGCAGATATGGTTATACTTTTTCTCTTCTTCCCAACTATTAAGCGCGACTTTGTAAAAACGTGGAAGGCTGGTTCTGTCCTTGGTATTCTTATGTCCCTTGGATACATTTTTCAAACATGGGGACTGGCTCATACGACGCCAGCAAAAAGTGGATTTATCACCTCTTTGTATGTTGTGTTTGTCCCTTTGGTCTCGTTCTTCATTGAACAGACACGTTTAGGGTCAAAAATGATTTTTGTGTTGGGATTAGCTGCTCTTGGAATATATCTTTCGGAATTATCTGGTAGGATATTCTCACCGAGTTTTGGGGATTTCTTGACACTTGGATGTGCCATTGCTTTTGCCTTTCATGTTGTTGCGACAACTGTATTGACTACAAAATTGAAAGATAAACATATAACTCTCACTTTTTACCAGATGATATTTGTCACTCTTACAAATACTCCACTTTATCTATTCAGCTCACATAAAGATAGGTGGACTTTTGAAAACTTGGTAATTATCGCAGGTATCGCAATATTTGCAAGTGTCTTTGGAATAATAATTCAAATGAAATATCAAAAAAATGTGGGAACCATACCTTCAGCATTTATTTATGCTGGCGAACCTGTAGCTGCGGCAATTTTTTCTGTTTTCATTGTGAGAGAGCATTTCTCGATTTTGCAAATCATAGGATTCGGTGCCATAATTACCTCGGCAATACTTGCTCAAGTGAACTATTCCGTTTCTAATATCAAAAAATAAAGTGTGAACCCATTTAGGTTCACACTTTTTACATCATTAAACATACTTGAGATGTTCAACTGTTTCCACATCTTTCGAATTCTTTTTGTATAACCCTTTCGAGTGCTACAGTGCTAATTTTTTTATGTTCTCTGAATAAGTTGAAAGCGGCTTTTATTATAATAAGTCGGGAATACTTGTGAAGAAGGGTTTTTACAGGATCTACTTTGTAAATCATTGCCTTTCAATCACATCCTTTCCTCGCGTATCCCACCTTCTTGACATAAAGACCTGATTAGTTTATAATCTATTTGCTTAAGGGCTCATAGCTCAGTTGGTAGAGCTCCCGGCTCATAACCGGGCGGCCGGTGGTTCGAATCCACCTGAGCCCACCAGAAAAGTGCAGAAATTGAATACAAATTATTGCGGTGAAAGCACACCGCTTTTTTGCTCTACTTTAAATATTACCACATTTTAACTTTAATGTCAAGTTTTTACAAATTAGAAATATAAGGAGCATCTCAATTGGAAGAATACGATGTTGTTGTTATTGGAGCCGGTCACGCAGGAGTAGAAGCGGCTCTTGCTACAGCAAAACAGGGTTTGAAAACTTTATTGTTAGGAATAAATCTCGATACAGTTGCGTGGACACCATGCAATCCTGCTATAGGAGGACCAGCCAAAGGGCAAATAGCAAGAGAAGTTGACGCATTAGGTGGGGAAATGGCACGTATTACCGATCGTTCGATGATAAACATCCGTGTTTTGAACACTTCTAAAGGTCCAGCCGTGAGAGCCCTTCGTGCTCAAGTTGATAAATATACATATTCCCTTACAGCTAAAAAGCTTTTAATGAGTTATCCAAATCTCACATTACGTCAAGGAGTCGCGACCAAAATTTTTGTTAAGTCTGGAAGTGTTACAGGTGTTGGAACCGCGCTTGGTGTGCGCTATAATTGTCGAGCCGTGATCATTACGACCGGGACCTTTCTTGGAGGGAAAATATTCATAGGTTCAAACTCGTTACCTGCTGGTCGGATGGGTGAACCAGCAGCAGAAGGACTTACTGAAAGTTTGAAAAGCCTTGGTATTAAGATGTCAAGATTCAAAACTGGAACTCCCCCAAGAGTCTTAAAATCCTCCATAAATTTTTCCGTCTTGGAAAGACAAGACACGTCGGATGATGCATTGGCATTCTCTTATCGAGATAAACCAGTAGTCTTGCCAAAAGACTATCCTTGCTACCTTACAAGGACCAATTCCCGTACGCACGATATAATACGTGAGAATTTACGCTTTTCTCCAATGTATGGAGAGGTGAAGCTTATTCACTCTGTGGGACCCAGATATTGTCCCTCCATTGAAGACAAAGTGGTAAAATTTCCTGACAGAGATTCTCATCAACTTTTCATAGAACCTGAGGGCAAAGAAACCAGGGAATATTACATAAATGGATTCAGTACTTCTCTTCCATACGATGCGCAAATAAAAATGTTGCATACCTTGAAGGGATTGGAAAATGCTATTATCGTGAGGCCAGCTTATGCGGTGGAATATGATTATGCCGATCCAACGCAGTTATTTCCAACTCTTGAATCAAAAATCATAGAGAATCTTTACTTCGCTGGACAAGTGAATGGAACAAGTGGATATGAAGAAGCTGCTGGGCAAGGAATAATTGCTGGAATTAACGCAGGTTTAAAATTACGCTCTCAAGCTCAGATTATTCTAAAAAGATACGAAGCCTACATCGGAGTTTTGATAGATGATATAACCACGAAAGGTTTAGATGAACCGTATCGTATGATGAGTTCACGAGCTGAATACAGATTACTTTTGAGAAGCGATAATGCACATCTCAGACTTTCTAAATACGGATACAAGGTTGGATTAGTCGATAAGGACTTTTATGAGCGTGTCTTGCGGCTCGAAAAAAAGGTTAGTGAGGCTATCAAAAGGATTAAAGGGATCCACGTAAAAGTTCCGGAGAATTTAAAAGACAGGTTTAGTACTGAGAAACATGTATCACTACTAAATCTACTTCGTGCTCCTCATGTAAGTTATAAAGATATTGCATCTTACGATCCTGAACCATTGGTAGATGAGGAAGTCATAAAAGAAGTTGAGATAGAAGCTAAGTATGGAGGGTACATTCAAAAGGAATTGGAAAGCATTAAAAAGCTGGAAACCCTTGAAAAGGTAAGAATACCAGATAATTTTGATTTTTCAAATATAGTTGGTCTCTCTACAGAATCAATTCAGAAGCTCAATAAATTCAAGCCTAAAAACCTTGGACAAGCTTCGAAAATTCAAGGGGTTACTCCCACTGATCTTTTGCTTTTAGACGCTTACCTTAGGAGGGATAAAAACGGATAAAGTATATATAATAGGACATAAGAATCCTGATACTGACAGCATTTGTAGTGTTATTGGGTATGCTGAGTTTTTGAATCATTTCGAGATGGGGAAATATATTCCAGCTCGATGCGGAGAGATAAGTCCTGAAACTGATTTTGCCCTTTCTACTTTCAAAGCCGAGCCGCCATTATACGTAGAAAGTGTTGAACCAAAAGTATCAGATATACCCCTTCCAAAACTGGTAAGTGCAAATGAGAATGTTCCAACTGTTGATGTTGCCGCTTTGATGGATAAACATGATGTTAAAAACGTGCCTATAATAGATGAAAATCAGAAACTTATTGGACTTATTAGTGAACGTGGTCTTGCCAAAGTGTACGTGAGGAGACTTAAAATAGAACCGTTACGTATGACTCCAATAAAACTCGACACGTTGGCTAGAATACTTCGTGCACGTGTAGTTGTAAAAAATCGTGATGTACTTGAAGGAACAGTTTATACGGTGGTTGATGCATTACATGTGGCCCTTTCTAAACTTTCTCCAGAAGATGTAGCGATTGTTGGAGATAATGAGCCAGCTCAATTGGCATTGATAGATTCAGGAATAGCTGCCTTGATCATTGCAAATGCCGCACCTGTTGGAAATAGAACCATTGAGAAAGCAAAGTCATGTGGAACATCCGTGCTTGCAACCGAGCTTGATGCATTTGGTGTCGGAAAGATGATAAATCTCTCACTTCCAGCAAAAATGATAATGACAAAGGATATTCCAACCGTCCGAATGGATGACTCTTTAGAATATGCCAGACAGCTGGTTTATTCTTCGAAATTCAGAACCGCTTGTGTAATTGACGATGATAAGGCACTACTCGGTGTTGTTACAAGGACAACTTTGATGAAAGATGTACGCAAATCCGTTATACTGCTGGATCACAATGAGTATACTCAGGCAGTGGATGGCATTGAAGAAGCAGAAATTCTTGAGATAATAGATCACCATAGATTGGGAAGCATAACAACACTTAAACCAGTCAAATTTCTCAACGATCCAGTTGGATCCACAGCCACGATTATCGCAATGAAGTTCATGGAATCAAACGTAAAACCCACTCCTCAAACTGCAGGATTACTTCTAAGTGGCATTCTTTCTGATACACTTGTACTCAAACTTTCGACAACCACTTCTGAAGATGTGAAAGCAGCTAAATTTCTTGCCAAGATCGCAAAAGTGGACATATCGAAGTATGGTACAGAATTGATCGAATCCGGAATGAGACTCGACGGTCTTTCTGTGGAAGAGATCCTTAGCAGAGATACAAAACGGTATATACTCTTTGGCAAGAATGTGATGATCGCTCAGGTTATGGTGCCATCGTTTGAATACAGTCAGAACCACTCTGAAGAAATAAAAAATGCGCTTGAACACTTTAGAAAGTCGATGAATGTTGATTGTTTTTTTGCGCTATTCACAAATGTTTTTGAAAATGCAAGTGACCTATTTGCTGCTGGTGATAGTAGTTGTTTGAACAAGGCAGAAGTTCGGAAACAACCAATAAGGTTAGAGAAGATCATGTCCAGAAAGAAGGATTTTCTTCCCAGAATTGGAGCAATCTTGAGAAAAACGTGACATAGATTTGATTATACGGAAATCCGTTTGAATAAAATTGATTGAGTCTTTGACTACAAATATTACCGTGTTATAATCATCTACTATACCCTGAGGATGTGATATAAATTGACGCGGTATGGTAGAAAACACTTACGTGAAAACATAACCGGTTATCTGTTTATACTACCAGCCCTAGTGGTAATGTCAATATTTGTTTTTTGGCCTGTTGGATATTCATTTTATCTATCCTTCTTTAACTGGGATTATGCACATCTAAAAAGTCCACAATTTATAGGGTTGGGAAATTATATAACTCTTTTTCAGCTTGATTCGCCTCCGCCTTATCCTTTCTATGAAGCATTGGCATATACAACCGTTTACGTGTCAATGACTGCTTTAGTTGTTTGTGCTATTTTTCTGTTTATAGATGCTATTTCTGAGAGAAAATTGAAATTCTTCGACGTTACTTATGTTTTCGGGACAACAACCGTTGGACTTTTGTTGTTGAAGATCACACTTAGTTCTTTACACAGATTGCCCTTTCTGGCTATTCCCTTTGGAATAGGAGCATTCTGCCTTATCTTTTTCAAAAAGCGTTCATTCATTTCAAAGATGTTTGAGCATAGTTTATCGTTAGTGTTAGCTGTATTTCTCTCTTATGCGATCTTACGTTTTGTATTTCCAAGTCCGTATGGAATATATCAGTGGCTTGATGTGATTAAAGATAACAGTGATTTTATAAAGTCACTGTGGAATACCGCATATTATGTCATACTCTACGTGCCAACGGATATTGTTTTGGCCCTTTTAGTGGCACTTCTTCTCAATCATCTGAAATGGTTCAAAGCACTCATGAGAACGTCCTATTTCATGCCGTTTGTAACATCGATCGTTGCCATAAGCCTTGTTTGGCAGTGGATATACAACGATCAATTTGGCTTGCTTAACTATGCCCTTTCTATGATGGGATTACCGAAGATAGCTTGGTTGAAAAATGCGGCTTGGACGATACCAACCATTGCCATAATGTCTATATGGAAGACAATCGGGTACAATGCCATTATATTTCTTGCAGGTCTTCAATCGATAGACTCATTTTATTACGAAGCGGCAGACATAGATGGCGCTACAAACTTCCAGAAATTTCGTTACATAACTTGGCCTCTTCTTTCTCCAATGACCTTCTTTGTACTCATAGTATCAAGCATAGGGGCCTTCAAGGTTTTCACCCAAGTGTATGTGCTTTATCAGGCCGTACCTGGTCCTTATAACAGAAGTGGATTGACAATCGTTTATTACATATTTAACACATTCTATGGTAATCAACAAATGGGACTTGCTTCCGCAGCTGCATACATTTTGTTTGGCATAATACTGGTATTCACACTTTTGCAGTTCAAAGCGGGTCGCAAACGAGTCGAGTACATTTGAGGTGGGATAACATGAGGGCAAAAAATGGATTTGTTGAGCTCATATTATATGTGATAGCATTTGCCGGTGCTGCAATAATGCTTATGCCTTTTGCATGGATGGTTGCTACATCGCTAAAATTACCTGAAGAGGTACAAATTTGGCCACCTTCTTGGGGTACTGTAAATGCGCTTTCTTCTCGTATCGTTCCTGCTTCTGTAGATCATTCCTCGTATTCATCAATTAATTATGGAGCTATGAGTTTGCAACAACTACTCGGTTCCGGAGGAGGGCCGAAAAAAGAACTTCCAGATGTTTTGGTCTTAAACCTTGTTGGTACTGCTCCCATTCGTGGAACATTCGATGTGAAGTTAAGCGGATCTAACGGCAAAGTCGAATATGCAACATCTGTTAATCAGGCACAGCTTTCTTCTTTAATAAGTCAGATAGATTCTATGAGATATCCATCTTCATTCAGAAACGATCTCAAAAATCTGAAGTCCCTCGAGGACCAACCTGTTGAATACATAAAGGCATTTACAAATCTTTTTCAATACGGTAACAATCCAGTGCTCTCAAGGATCAATTTTGTGAATGGACTGTCAAAATCAGCCGAGGTTTCGGAAGAATTCTTTAAAAGATATGGTCCAATATTATCAAGAAACCCAAGACTTTCGATCAAAACTACTGACTCTTCTTCGACAATATCTCAGAAGAACTTTGTGAAGCATTTTTTAGTTTCGAGTGAATACATAAAATCTCTGAGTACGTTCCTTTCCAAAATTCAAAAATTTAAAAAAGGGCTTGGCACATTAGCACCGGATTCAGCAAAACTTTACTTAGAAATTGAGAACTTTATTAGCAGAATAGATCTTGAAAAGCTTGTAAAGAAGAGATTTGGAAAAGTCCTTCCTTCGTTATCATCGCTTATCAATCTTTACGAAATGAGAACTGTAACTCCTGTGAGAGAATGGTTAAACCTTTTGATAGCTTTTAACAAGATGCACCAATTTTATGTCTCATCCAAAAAAGTTGTTCTCAATAACCCAGAGATTGTTTTCAAATTTCCCACTCAAAATGAGGAAAAAGATAGTTTGAAAGAGGCAATATCCAAATCTGGTATTTCAAGTCATTACTCGAAACTCGCACTTAGTATTCTAAAAACTAAAGATCTTGAAAAGTTTATAGATACGTTTGCTAAAGAATTAAATTCGGAAGAAAAATCTTCCATTTTAAAATTAGGAGTATCTCCAGAAAAAACAGTGCTTGTTTTGAGAAAGTTATCCGATATCGTTGCAAACATGAAGATTCTTTATTCATCGCTTACAAACGATGAACAAAAGAAATTTAACGGAACGCTTGCAAAGGACTCAAGAGATATGAAAGTGCTTGCCAACGATATAGTTTCCTCATTTGGAAAAGCACACCCAAATATAACGGAAATTCTAAATGGACAGTTGAAAGAGACTCATAAATTCTTTTCTTCATCTTATGGAGAAAAATCTTCCAAGTTGGAAAGCTTTTTGTCAACATTGTGGAATGATCAAAGGGTTCTGACAAAACTTACGAACCTTTTCAACAATGTTTATTATACGATGAAAATACTGAGAGCGCCGTCGATAGTTTCGAAAGTTCAATACTTTCCCAAAAATGGGAAAATAAAGATATTTTTGGATAATATAAACAGTGTCTGGTTTTCTGATGCGAAAGTAACTGTGAAAGTACATTTCAATTTTTTGCAAGTTATAGAAAATCTATTTCAGAATTACGTTGACGCGTGGAATGCTGCCCCATTCGCGAGATACTATTTAAATACCATTTTTGTTGCTACAGTAACCACATTTCTTAGTATAGTGTTCGGGGTCATGGCAGCTTTCGCATTTTCTAAACTTCATTTTTTTGGCCGTGACTTCTTTTTCATGTTGTTTTTGTCAACTATGATGATACCAGGTGAGGTTCTACTTGTGCCTAATTTCATAACCATCGTGAAATTCGGATGGCTTAACAGTTATTACGCTCTTATAGTTCCTTGGATCGCGAGTGCATTTGTGATATTCTTGATAAGACAAAACTTCATGAGTGTTCCAGATGAGCTTTTCGATGCGGCAAAGATAGATGGAGCCTCTGCATGGAGATTTTTGTGGACAGTTATGGTGCCACTCTCAAAACCGGTGATCATAACAGGAGCGCTGTTGAATTTTGTCGGAAGTTGGAATGCGTTTCTGTGGGTTTTGATCGTTACTAACACGCCTTCCATGCGTACATTACCAGTCGGACTTCAGAATTTCAGTAGTAACGCTGGGACATTGTATAATCAATTGATGGCCGCATCAACATTTTCAATGTTGCCAATAGTTATTCTTTTCCTGTTTGCCCAAAAATACTTTATTCAAGGAATAGCAAGAAGCGGATTGAAGTGATAGCAAAGTGAAAGGAGAGTGTTTAGCTTGGAACGAAAAGCTTTTTTGATATTTCTGTTGGTAATTGCTGGAACAGCGTTGGTACTTTCGGGCTGTTTCAACATGCAATCCACTCTATCGTACTATTTTTACAATGAAGCAGCGCCAGCGTCTGTAGCACACATTTACGTTAGAATAAAAAGAATAGTTGCAAATGAGAATGTTATGAGCACAACTATAGGATCTACTGAAGATCTTTTGCAATACAATCCGGTGTCTATTTCGTCTGGAAATGCTTTGAGTGGAAATCAAAACAGTGTAACTTCTCTTTCAATTGAACTTGGACCAGTGGCTACAATTATATATGAAAATGGCAGCGAACGTTTCCTTAAGGTCGCAACTATCGTGAACGCGAAGTTTTACGGCTATTCCAATCAAAAATCTGTGCAGCCTATGCAAATAACCAAGGGACAAAATAAATCTGCGCTTGTACTTTGGAAACTATCGGATCTTGCCACCATCTCCACCACAGATATTTGGCATCCCCTTGCTATAGCTTTAGATAAAGACAGCACTGTAAAAGTTAGCGTTTCTTATCCGACGTCTCAAAAAAATTATTATAAAGCCGTGATATCTGACGGGATAAATTCCTTTGAGTTCAGTGCAAGCGGAAACTATGACATGGTGAATGATAAGTACGATTTCGAACTGTATCCCTTCAAATCAACTGGGGGATACTCAGCAGATGTTTCGATCCAAACAGCCACACAAACCGTTGCTTCAACGACTATAATCATTAGTGATAAGAATATTTCCTTGAATTTTTAGTCATATGAAGAAAAAAAACAAGATTATTATTTGGATACTTTTAGCGCTTGCCGCATGGTTTGTATATTTCGACATAAAATCTTACATTAACTTCGAAAGTACTTACGCGAAATATGAGAAAGTTTTAAGAAAATACAGAGATACAAAAAATGAGTTGGATAATCTTGAGAAAGAATTGAAGGAGTTGCATTTACAGATTGCGAATGATCGTAACAACATCTCACAAACCAAGTCGTCAGCAAGTCCTTAGAGCATTGAAACTGGCGAAACGGTTGAATGTGAAATACGTCTCCAGACGTCATCTTGTTTCAAGAAAAGGAGAAGCATTATTAATTGTAGAATCGGACAAAATTTCCGCTTTGAAGGATGGAAAGCGGCTCTTTTTTCATCCTTCACTTGCCATTATAAGGAGAGCAAATATACGATCTGGAGAAAGAGATTATCTTATCGAATCGCTAAATTTAAGAGGAAACGAGCGTGTTCTTGATTGCACACTTGGTCTTGGGAGTGAAGCCATATTAATAGCACATTTTCTTCCAAATGGGAAAGTCATAGGTTTAGAAAATTCTACACTTATTGAAATTATAGTTGAAGAGGGAATGAAGCACATGAAGTATTCGCAAAAATGGGTTGAAGAAGCTGTTAAAAGAATTGAGATTTTCAAAGCCGATTATAAGGAGTATATTAGAAAAACAAAAGAAAAATTTGATTGTGTTTATGTTGATCCCATGTTTGAGCATCCAAGTTACAATTCATCTGCCATAAACTGTCTTAGGCCTTTCGCAGATAATTCCACAGTAGACGCAAATGATATAGAAATTATGAAAAGAATAGCTAAAAAGCGTGTTGTGGTGAAGGCACGTTGGAACGATTCCATATTTGAGAGGTACGACTTCGATCATGTGATTGGCAGTCCTAAGAGTGGCATAGGTTATGGAGTGATCGTAATTTGAAGATACCTGTATTTACAGGTCCCACAGCAGTTGGCAAAACCGAATTCGCCGTGGAATTTGCAAAGCGAGTTAACGCTGAGATCGTTTCGGTTGATTCTATGCAGATTTACAAATACATGGACGTGGGTACTTCGAAGGTGAGTAAAAAAGTTCGTTCTGAAGTTCCGCATTACATGATCGATGTGGCAGAGCCAAGCGAAGAGTTCAACGTTGAAAGGTTCAAAAAAATGGCACTTCAAGCTGTGGAAGAAATTATTTCCAAGGGTAAAAAACCAATTCTTGTTGGTGGAAGTGGACTGTATGTTGAAGCTATAAAGTATGGCATCTTTGATGGTCCTTCAAAAAATGAGGTAATACGAAAAAGCCTTTACAAAATTGAAAATGAGAGTCCGGGATCATTGAAAAGGCTACTTGAATTTGTTGATCCTGTAGCTTCTTCGAAATTCGACCCGAATGATTTGGTACGTATTGTGAGAGCATTAGAAGTCTACTTGTTGACAGGCAAGCCTATATCGTCGTTGTGGTCTAAGAGAAAAGAAGATAAGCGCTTTGTTTTATTTGTACTGTATCGTAATCGAAATGAATTGTACGAACGAATAAATAAGAGAGTCGACAAAATGTTCAAAAATGGGCTTTTGGAGGAGGTTTCAAAGCTTCTCAAAATGGGATTTTCTCCGAATTTGCCAAGCATGAAGTCCATAGGATACAAAGAAGTGGTAAAATATCTTAGAGGGCAGATCAGCATGAATGATTGCATAGAAGAGATCAAAAAAATCACGCGTCATTATGCAAAAAGACAGCTCACTTGGTTCAGAAAGTACAAAGATGCAATATGGCTTGATCTTTCCAATGATAAAGAAACCCTTTTTAGGGAAATATTTAAAACATTGAAATGGGGGGCTTGATATGCCAGAAAAACAGAATTTGCAAGACAGACTTTTGAATTTTCTCAGGAAGCGCAAGATCGAAACAAAGATGTATTTGGTTAACGGGTTTCAAGTCAAGGGGTTTGTCAAATCTTTTGATAGTTACACAGTGCTAATAGAAAGCGGAAAGCAACAAAATATGATTTATAAGCATGCAATCAGTACTGTAATACCAACAGAGTATGTGAAACTTTCAGAGATTTCTGAAGAGACGAAAGAAAAAGCTGAAGAGAACTCTGAGAAAGGTGAAAGTTGAGAAGAGCGATACTTTTAGGAGTTGCCTATATTAGAGAAGATAACAGAATAGAAAGAGATCTGATCGAACTTGGCGAGCTTGCGAGATCAATTGGGATATTCCCAGTTGCGAGTTTTTGGCAAATCCTTCAAAGGCCTTTAAAAACATACATGGGAAAGGGGAAACTTGAAAAAATCGTGGAGTATACCAAACTCTACAAAGCTGATGGTGTAATAACAGACGATGAACTCAGTCCGGTGCAGAAATCGAAGCTTGAAGAAATACTCAAAGTGGAAGTCCTTGATAGAACTCAGGTAATACTTAGAAATTTTGCTCGTAGTGCACGAACAAGTGAAGGCAAAACAGAGGTTGAACTTGCTATGCTTGAGTATAAGTTATCATATATCAAAGGTTCAAGTAACTATCTTTCCCGAACAGCAGGAGGAATAGGAACAAGAGGCCCTGGAGAGTCCAAGCTTGAAATGGATCGTCGTGCCGTGAGAAAGAGAATTGCGCGGTTACGCTCCAAAATAAAGAAGATATCTGAAGATAGACTTCTCAAAAGGCAAAAAAGGCTTACTTCGATACTTCCAAAAGTTTCGATCGCAGGATATACTAATGCAGGTAAGTCTATGCTCCTTAAAGCCTTAAGCGGGTTCAAGGTCAAAAGCGAAGATAAACTATTCACGACCTTAGATCCGACTACAAAAAAAGTGTGGCTTGGAGAAAATGTTTTTGCTCTTTTTTCCGATACAGTGGGATTCATATCTAAGCTTCCTCCTCAATTGATTAGAGCCTTCCACTCTACTTTGGAGGAAGTAGTGGATGCTAACCTTATTCTCTTGGTTGCAGATGGATACGATGAAGATGTGGATGAGAAATTGAGAGTTTCCGAAAAAGTTCTTGAAGACATAGGTGCTGGTGATGTACCGAAGATAACGGTAATAAATAAAATTGATCTCTGTGATGAATCACGACTTAAAGAACTTGTTTACAAACATGAAGATGCCATTTTTATTTCTGCGAAGAAAAATCTTTATATTGATGAGCTCGTAAAACGGTTGCGTGAGGAGATCACAAAGGATTATTTGGAAAAAGAAATGGAGGTTCCAAACGAGATGTGGTCTACTGTTTCAAGAACAATAGGAATTAGGGTGATGAATTTCAAGCAAACCGGTGACATCGTGCAAGCCAAATTGAAAATACACCCATTTTTGGTAGAAAAAATTATGGAGGAAAATCGTGCTCTTTCATAGAAAAAAAGAGAGAGGACCTTTTCATACAAAAAAGGATTATCTCGTAGTCTACATTGAAAGCGAACGTGGAAGTATTTTCAGATCATATTTAAGAAAAGGATACGACTTTCGTGTTAATTACGGAGAGGGGGCTCCTGTACTTTTAGATAAAGAATTTGTGGGGGACTTTCCTGAAGACAAAGTGATTGTTCACGCTGAGTTTGATACAAACTACAAACTGATCTCATCAGAAATTCATGGAGGGCGTTTTTTAACCCCAGAAGAATACGAAGAACTTTCAAAGTCAAAGGAGGAAGGAAATTGAAAAAGCTTTTCACAAGCGAAAGTGTAACAGAAGGACACCCAGATAAGATTGCAGATCAGATTTCAGATGCGATTTTAGATGAAGCCCTTGTACAGGATCCCAAAAGCAGAGTTGCGATCGAGACTTTTGTTGTCAGAGGAGAAGTGATGGTTGGTGGCCAGTTAAGTACAAAAGCTTACATTGATATTCCAACAATAGTTCGCCAAACCGTACTTGATATAGGTTACACACGAGCTAAGTATGGATTCGATGGTGAAACGTGCGCTGTAGTTACGGCCATAGACGAGCAATCTCCAGATATAGCCCTTGGAGTTGATGAAGCACTTGAATTCAAATCTGGCGAAGAATTTGATGATCCACTTGAAAAGTTAGGGGCTGGAGATCAAGGTATAATGTTTGGATATGCCTCTGACGAAACGGAAGAGTACATGCCGATAAGTATATCTTTAGCTCACAAACTCGCAAGAAGACTCACTAAGGTGAGAAAAGACAAAATCCTTGATTTTTTGAGACCAGATGGCAAGACACAAGTCACAATTGAGTTTGATGGTAACGGAAAACCTGTTGCAGTTGATGCAATTGTTGTGTCCACACAACATGATCCAAATGTCTCCAAAAATGATTTAGAAAATGGAGTGCGTGAGGAAGTCATAAATTCCATAATACCGGCAGAGTATTTTAATTCAAACACCAAAATATTTATAAACCCCACCGGCAGATTTGTCATTGGAGGACCTATGAGCGACACAGGATTGACCGGTAGGAAGATAATAGTTGATACTTATGGTGGCGTAGCACCCCATGGTGGTGGAGCCTTTAGTGGGAAAGATCCCACTAAAGTGGATAGATCGGCTTCGTACATGGCAAGATACGTTGCGAAAAACATCGTAGCTGCAGGTTTAGCTCACAAGTGCCTGATTCAATTAGCATATGCTATAGGCGTTGCAAGACCAGTTTCCATATTTGTAGAAACTTATGGAACGGGTGTTATTCCAGACATAGAACTTACAAAAGTAATTAGTGAAATGTTTGATTTCAGACCAGGAGCCATAATAAAAAATTTAGACTTGTTGAAACCCATATACAAACAAGTGGCTGCTTATGGACATTTCGGACGTGATGATCTTGACCTTCCTTGGGAAAGATTGGATAAAATTTCAGAGCTGAAAGCTGCTGTTAAATAAAGAAGCCACAACTCGTAAAGTATCACTTTGGGCGAGTAGCAGCTCGCCCATTTAACATCGAAAAATCATATTGTGCTTCAGTTTCAAGGGTTTTTTACATTTAAGTTATGCAAAAGAAACCAAACTGTAATTTGGCTCATTCAGGCTTTATGGTATGATTTGAACAATAAGCTGAAAAGAGGAAAATATGACTAAGAAAACCAGTTGCATTGATTTTATTAGTTTTAACAAAAAGCAGGTTAAGTATTCGCCCGGTGGAAGAGCGAATGCTTGATCATATGCTTTGATTAAGAGCAAATCCACCGGGCCACATCGAATTTAAAGATGTGGCCCTTTTTTTATATCAAATTCTTAGGAGTGATAAGATGATCGTAATGAAATTTGGCGGTGCAGCTTTGAAAAATAGCGAGCGTGTAAAAAATGTTGGGAAAATCGTGAAACAACACATCAAATATAATCCAATAGTTGTCTTATCCGCTGTTGGAGACGTAACAGATTTACTACTGGAAATGGGAGTAAAAGCATCTCATGGAACGATTGACAACAAATTTTTCACAGAAATACATGAAAAAATGTGTGATGAACTGAATATTGATTTCAGTAATTTTAATTCTCTGATAGAAGATTTGAACAAAACACTTTTTGATGTAAAAAAGGTTGGTATTTTAACACCTGAGAAAAGAGATGTTCTCTTAAGTTTTGGGGAAAAATTCTCCGTCAAAATTGTTTCTACATATTTAGAAAAAATTGGGCTCAAGAGTCGTGCATATGACTCATGGGAGATAGGGATAATCACAGATTCCTCACACGGAAACGCAAAAATTTTAGACGAAACTTATGAGAACATAAAAAAATTTTTTGAAAAAAATTTCACACCTTTTTCAAAAATTCCGGTGATTCCAGGATTTATAGCGAAAAGCTTTAATGGAGAAATAACAACACTTGGAAGAGGAGGAAGTGATTTAACAGCATCCGTTATAGGTGCGGCTCTCAAATGTGAAGAAATTCAGACTTGGAAAGATGTTGATGGGATATTAAGCGCAGATCCATCTGTCATAACCAATACGAAAGTTATAAAACACCTTTCTTATAAAGAAGCTCACGAACTTGCGTTTTTTGGTGCCAAAATATTGCATCCTCATAGCATGATTCCTTCGGGGAAAAAGAATATACCAATTCACGTAAAAAATTTTCTGTCTCCAAATAGCACTGGTACGATTATATCTAGCAAAACCGATGAAAAAGGAGAAGGATTAAAGGCCTTAACTTGTAGGAAAGATATAACACTTGTGAACATAGAATCTCCAGAAATGATAGGCAAATATGGGTTTTTGGCGCAGATTTTCACCATATTTAAGAATCTTAAGATCTCTGTTGATCTGATCGCAACCAGTGAAGCGAGCATTTCGCTTACCTTAGACAATACTATTAATATAGAGGAACTCGTTAAACGTTTATCAAACTTTTCTGATGTGAAAATCAAAAGAAAGATGGCAATTGTAAGTCTGATAGGAATACATTACAATTCACCCACTATTTTGGGCAAGATATTTTATGTTTTTCACAAAGAAAAAATAAACATTGAAATGATATCTCAAGGAGCATCAAAAGTCAACATAGCGTTTGTTATAGATGAAAAGTATGCAGACAGAGCCATAAAAGAAATCCATAAATATCTGTTTGAAGAGAAAATACCTTTGGAGGTGATAATGTGAGGCTAGGAATCATAGGTTACGGTCAGATGGGAAATGCAATCGAAAAAGTGGCGATCGAACGTGGACACAACGTTTCAGTTATTGTAGATCCTAAGAAAGGGTATCTTTTTGACGATATTCCTATTTCTGCTTTGAGAGCAGTAGATGCTTATATCGATTTTTCAGAACCGGATGCGCTTGTCGAAAACATCAAAAGAGTGGCTGATTTGGGGAAAAACGTGGTGGTTGGTACGACAGGATGGTATGAAAAGCTGGATATGATTAAAGAAATAGTGTCAAACAAAGGAATCACTCTCATTTACAGTCAAAATTTTTCTATGGGAATGAACATATTTTTTAACATTGTGCAATTCGCATCACGAGTGATAAATCATTTCCCGGAATATGACATATCTGGCTTTGAAATTCATCACAACAAAAAGAAAGATATTCCTTCCGGTACTGCGAAGAAAATATCAGAACTGATCATAGAAAATGTAGATAGAAAAAAGAAGCCTGTTTTTTATCCCGGTAACCGGAAGATAAGTTCGGAAGAATTACATTTTTCCAGCATCAGATGTGGAAATTTTGTGGGTGAGCATACCATAATAATGGATTCCCCATCAGATACTATAAAACTTTCCCACAGTGCAAAGAACAGAAAAGGATTTGCGATTGGTGCGCTCATTGCTGCAGAAAATATCGGCAATTTAGAAGGTGTTCACACTTTTAGTGAGATTTTAAAACGGATTTTAAAGGAGGAATTATGATGGAACTTAAAGGTACTTTCACTGCGCTGATAACACCATTTACGGAGGATAACGAAGTCGATTACAAAGGTTTAAGGAAGAATATAAAAAGGCAATTAGAAAACGGGATAAATGGTTTGGTTGTACTTGGTACAACTGCGGAGACTCCCACATTATCAACAGAAGAAAGAGATAACATAGTTAAGATCGCAATTGAAGAGGCAAAAGGCAAAGTTCCCGTCGTTGTGGGAACTGGAACTAACTCCACGGAAACAACCATTAAGAGTACAACAAAGGCAGAAAAATATGGAGCGGATGCCGTTTTAGTAGTTGCCCCATACTACAATAAACCACCGCAGAATGGGTTGTACAGTCATTTTAAAAAAATAGCAGATAGCGTGAATATACCGATAATTCTATACAACGTTCAGAGTAGAACCGGCGTGAACATAGAACCTGAAACTGTTTTGAAATTGGCAAAACACCCCAACATTATTGGAATCAAAGATGCCTCAGGAGATTTAAGAAAAAGTGCTATGGTGATAACCGCTGTAAAAAGAGAAAATGTTGATTTCAGTGTGGTAAGTGGTGATGATATCACTGCAGTTTCTTTGATGGCGATCGGCGCAAAAGGTATCGTCTCTGTTGTTTCAAATATTGCACCCAAAACCATCGTGACAATGACGAATTTTGCACTTGACGGCAGATTTGATGAAGCACAAGATCTGTATAGCGAAATTTTTCCGTTGCTTACAGCATCATTTATTGAGACAAACCCCATACCCATAAAGGAAGCAATGAGTATGATAGATCTTCCAGCTGGAAAAGTACGTTTACCCTTGGCAGAATTAAAAGAAGAGAACAGGGAAACATTACTCAAAACAGTTAATAGATTGAAAAAATATCTGAGATAAGGAGGGCAAAATGGATTTAGAAAGCAAAATTTTGGAACTTTACAATTCTTGTGCTCCATATTCAAAGGATGATTTTGATACATTTGAAAGATTCATTTCACTTCTTGATAACGGGGAGATACGCTCCGCGGAAAAAAAAGGAGATGAATGGATCGTAAATTCATGGGTGAAGAAAGGCATTTTGCTGGGTTTCAAGATAGGAAAGCTTGTTCCATATGAATTTCAAGGAATCCGGATGTTTGATAAAAGCACCTATCCACCAAAAGCGCTATCACCTGAAAATAAAGTGCGTCTTGTGCCAGGAGGTACTTCTTTGCGCCGCGGAGCTTTTATAGCTCCCGGCGTAACGATCATGCCTCCTTCGTATGTAAATGTAGGTGCTTATATTGATGAGAAAACGATGTTGGACTCACACTCATTGATAGGAAGTTGTGCACAAATCGGAAAAAATTGCCATATAAGTGCAGGTGTACAAATAGGCGGTGTTCTTGAGCCTATAAATGCTTCACCAGTTATTGTTGAAGATGACGTTTTAATAGGCGGAAACGCAGGAATATTTGAGGGTGTTATTATAAGAAAACGGGCAGTTATCGCAGCGGGAGTGATAATCACGTCGTCGACAAAGATCTACGATGTAGTTTTTAACAGAATCATTCAAAAAGATAAAAATGGGATCTTAGAAATTCCAGAAAATAGCGTCGTGGTATCAGGAAGCAGACCTGCAAAAGGTGAATTTGCTCAGAAAAACGGAATAAGTATTTACACTCCTGTGATAATAAAGTACAGGGATGATAAAACTGAAGAAAAATCCCAACTTGAGAAGGTGTTAAGGCAATGAATTTCGAAAGAGTCGCGGGAATAGAAAAATCGCTCATAAGGAAAATGTTCGAAAAGGCTAATGATAAATCCATAAATTTGGGAATAGGGATGCCATTTTGCAAAACAGCGGAAAGTGTGAAAAACTATGCAATAGAAGCCATAAAAAACGATAAGACTTTTTACACTCCTAATCAAGGGGTAAAAGAACTCAGAGAAGAGGTTGCCAAAAAAAATTCTGACGAATTATCTTTGGAATTAGACAGTGAAAATGTATTGATCACCAATGGAGCTACTCAGGCAATTTTCACGTTGATGTTCTCACTACTCAAACCAGGAGACGAGGTCTTGATTCCAGATCCGGGCTACCCGCTATATAAAACAGTTGCAAAGATGCTTAAGTGTAATATAAAGCGTTATACTTTACTTTTGGAAAATGATTTTGATCTCAATGTTGATGAAACTTCTCAAAAAGTAAGCACTAAGACAGCTTTAATAGTTTTAAATTCTCCAAACAATCCAACTGGTATGTTGATAAGCAAGAAGTCTTTAGAGGCAATAGCTTCCTTGATAAAAAATGAAGGTACGTATGTTTTATCAGACGAAATATACAGAGGGCTAAACTATGAAGAGCCTATTCCCTCCATTTCGTCTTTTTTGCCCCTTGAAAGGTTGTTTGTGGTATCCGGTGTTTCGAAAGAATTCTCTATGACTGGTTGGAGAATTGGGTGGATAATATCATCACGATATAACATATCACAGATTTTGAAAGCGCACATGCACATCATCTCTTGCATATCCGAGATAAATCAGTTAGCTGCTGTCGCGGCGCTGAAATTAAAATTTCAAAATATCAGAGATATTATGAAATTCAACAGAGACTTTGCCGTGGAGAAACTCTCAAAGATACCAAGAATAAAGTATAAAGTGCCGAAAGGTGGTCTCTACATTTTCATAAATGTATCAGCTTATGGAAATGGAGAGAAAATTGCAAATTTACTTTTAGAAAATGGGAACGTTATAACTATTCCGGGGATCGCATTTGGTGAACATGGCAAGGACTTTATCCGCATTTCCTTTGGAGCGGATCTCGAAAGCCTCGAAAGAGGCTTGGATTCGATGAGGAGGTTTTTCTCATATGTCACCGTATGATTTTACAAATATGGATCCATTCTTGCACAATTTGCAAATAAGGAAATTCATCCTCAATTCTAAGTATCCTTTTTTCATTTATGACTTGGAGAAAATAAAGAAAAATTTCATTTCTTTAAAGAACGCTCTTCCAAGAAATTTTCAGATTTATTACTCTATGAAGGCCAATCCAAATGTTAACGTGGTAAGATTTCTTTATACTCTTGGATGTGGCGTCGAGGTCGCATCAGGTGGTGAACTTGAAACAGCAACTAAAGTTGGTGTACCACCCGAAAAAATAATTTTCGCTGGTCCTGGAAAGAGAGATGAAGAACTCTTTCAGGCGATAAAATGCGGAATAAAAGTGATAAACGTTGAGTCTTTTAACGAACTTTCCCGTGTGAATGAGATCGCAAAAAGTCTAAATTGTATTCAGGACGTAAATATCCGTGTGAATCCCTTATTCAAAATAGAAGAGTCAGCTCTTCAAATGGGTGGTGATGCGCAAAAATTTGGCATAGACTTCGAACAAATGGAAAAATTAAAAATGCTTCTAACTAATTTCAAAAACACAAATTTGGTGGGAATTCACGTATTTTCGGCTACCCAGATATTAAACCAAACTCTGATCGTCAAAAATTTTGAAAACACGATCAAGATCGCACAAGCTGTAAGTGCTCTTCTGATGAAGAAATTAACTCTTGTCGACATGGGATCGGGATTGGGAATTCCTTACAGCAAAAATGAACACGAAGTTGAACTTGGGAATTTAAAAGAATCCATGCAAAGAATAATTGATAGCACTCAACTGCAAAATAACACTTCATTTGTGATTGAAACCGGGAGATTTCTCGTAGGTGAAAGTGGATATTACGTTACACAGGTCATCGACAAAAAGATCTCTCGGGGCAAAACATTCATAATTTGTGATGGTGGTATAAATCATTTGCTTAGAACAGCACTAATAAACACAGCACATCCCATAGCAGTTATTCAAAGGAATGCAAGAGAAGAATTTGAAACGGTATCAATTGGTGGTTCGCTTTGCACGTCATTAGATTTCTTTGCAAAAGATGTGGTGTTACCTTTGATAGAGATCGGAGATTACATAGTCGTAAAAAACAGTGGCGCTTATGGATATACCGAAAGCATGCCGTACTTTTTATCGCACGATTTCGCAGATGAATACCTGTATGTAAAAGATGAAATAAAGCTCATCAGAAAGGGTAGGAAAATAGAGGACATGCTTGCCGAGCAAATTTTGGTTTTGTAGTTACAAAGGACAAAAGCCCGGGTTTGAAGCCCGGGATGAAAAATCTTTTTCCTTACAGAATTGGATTGTCTTGTAATTTTTGTGCACGTCCTGAGTTACTCGTTTACTCAATTTTCATTATAGGAACATTTTCGGGGATTATCAAATGCGCTTCGGTATTTCTCAAAACTTCATCAATGGTAATCCCCGGTGCAATTTCTTTCAAAACAAGTCCGCTTTTCGTAGGTTCTATCACTGCCATTTCGGTAACTATCAGATCAACTGGTCTTATAGAGGTAATTGGAAGAGTGCATTCTTTAACGATCTTTGGCTTTCCTTTAGCGGTATGAGTCATAGAAACTATGACGCGCTTTGCGCCTGTTACAAGATCCATCGCTCCACCCATGCCCGGTATCATTTTACCTGGTATCATCCAATTTGCAAGTCTGCCTTTTTCATCAACCTGCAATCCACCAAGTACTGTAACATCAAGATGACCTCCACGTATTAAACCAAATGAGGTTGCACTATCAAAACACGAAGAACCAGGCAAAGCGGTAACATACCCGGCACTTGCATTTATTAAATCGGCATTTTCCATGCCTTCTTGTGGTATTGGTCCCATTCCGATAATTCCATTTTCAGATTCGAAGAAGATGTTGACATTTTTGGGAGTGTAATTGGCAACGAGAGTTGGTGTGCCTATCCCTAAATTAACTAAGTATCCGTCTTTCAATTCCAGTGCAATTCTTTTTGCGATCAGAGTTTTTGCATCCATTGTCAACGCCTCCCATCTACGATTACATAATCTACCAGAACGTTTGGTGTGTGTACCTCATCTGGTGGCATAGCACCAACTGGAATGATTTCTTCAACTTCAGCGATTACGATATCTGCTGCCATAGCCATGATTGGGTTAAAATTTCTAGCTGTGAGAGAATATGCCAAATTTCCCAAATAATCGGAACGTTTGGCTTTTATAAGAGCAAAGTCAGCATGAATCGGGAGTTCCAAAAGATATTTTTTTCCATCCAACTCAACCACCTGTTTTCCATCTTCTACGATAGTTCCCACTCCAGTTGGGGTGAGTATTCCACCAAGCCCCACACCAGCTGCACGAATTCTTTCAGCAAGAGTACCTTGTGGGACTAATTCGACTTCCAGTTCTTTTTTGATCATCTGCTGTTGTGTTTCCGGATTTGTACCTATGTGCGAAGCAATGAGCTTTTTGACGAGCTTTTTAACGATTAATTTGCCTATTCCCCGATCTGGAAAAGCTGAATCATTGCACATAACGGTGAGGTCTTTTTTTTCCTGATTTATGATCTCATCTACGAGGCAGGCCGGTGTGCCGACTCCCAAAAACCCTCCTACCATAATGCTGGCACCGTCTGGTATCATTTTAATAACTTCCGTTGGTTTCAGAACTTGCATACTTCTACCTCCTCACAGGCTACCAATTACCTTTCTTCATTGATTGAAATATTTAACGCAGCAAACTACTGTGTTATTATATTATACGTAAGTAATTTCTACAAATATGGAATGAGATCATCGAGAACAGAGGTGAAACCCACTGTGAAAAAGATCGACTTAAACAGCGATCTAGGAGAGGGATTTGGAAAGTATAAATTGGGCAACGATGAGGAGATGATGAAGTACATCACTTCCGCCAATATTGCTTGCGGATTTCACGCGGGAGATCCATTAATCATGGAGAGAAGCGTTAAGCTTGCCATAAAACATGGAGTTGCAATTGGTGCTCATCCTGGATTTCCCGATTTGATGGGCTTTGGTCGAAGGGAAATTAAAGTGACGACTGAAGAAGTGAGAGATTATGTGATTTATCAAGTTGGAGCACTTTTGGCCTTTGTTCGCACACTTGGTGGAAACATGCAACACGTTAAACCTCATGGAGCTCTTTACAATATAGCTTGTCAGGATTATAAAATAGCTCACGCTATTGCAAGAGCGGTATACGATGTTGATAAAGAATTAATACTTGTGGGGTTGTCTAACTCTCAGATTCTCAAAGCTGGGAGGAAAGTTGGACTTAAAGTGGCAAGTGAAGCTTTTGCAGATAGAACTTACATGCAAGATGGAAGCCTTCTTCCGAGAAATGTAAAGGGAGCTGTTTTAGATAATGTTGAGCAAATATTGGATAGAGCTCTTGAAATAGTAGAAAAGGGAACGATAACCACCGTGAACGGTTCAAAAATAGAAGTTGAAGCGGATACTATATGTGTACATTCAGACACTCCAAAATCTGTGGAAATTACCAAGAAATTGAAAGAAACTCTTGTTCGTCACGGTATAAAAGTGGAAAGGATGAGTATGTGAGAAAACAATTCAAATGTGTCCCTTATGGGGATAGTGCAGTGCTTGTCGAATTTACAAACAAAATAGATCCAAAAGTAAACGCGATGGTGCACTCACTTTCAGCTCTTATTTCAAATGAAAAAATTGAAGGTATCGTTGAAACAATACCGGCATACTCTTCACTAACTGTTCTCTACGATCCAAAACTTCTTGACTTTCCTGCCATTGTTGAAAGATTAAATGAACTGGGCGACAAATGCAAAGAACGAGAAAAATTTTCTTCTCCAATCAAGATTCCAATTATCTACGGAGGGAAATATGGACCAGACTTGCAGTTCGTGGCAAACTATAATCGACTTTCCGCTGAAGAAGTTATAAAAATACACAGTTCTGCAGAATACCTCGTATATATGATAGGCTTCACTCCTGGATTTGCTTACTTGGGAGGCATGTCTAAGAAAATAGCAACTCCCAGACTGGAAAGTCCAAGAAAAAAAGTTCCAGCCGGTAGCGTTGGAATAGGCGGTGATCAAACCGGCATATATCCAATTGAAAGCCCGGGAGGGTGGAGAATAATAGGAAGGACGCCACTTAAGTTGTTTGATGTTGAAAAAGATCCACCTGTACTACTTAAGCCTGGTGATAAAGTGAGGTTTATCCCAATAATTGAAGACAAGTGAGATAAAAGCTAAAATGACAAAGTTAATCATCAAATCAGCTGGACCATTCACAACAATTCAGGATTTAGGGCGCTATGGTTATCAAAAATATGGAATTCCGCCATCTGGAGCTATGGATGGTTTTGCTCTACAGATTGCCAATATACTTGTAGGTAACAAAAGGAATGAAGCTGCGCTGGAGATCACTTCTGCGGGATTTTCCGCTATATTCCAGGGAGAGTGTGAAATAGCCATAACCGGTGCCGATTTAGGAGCGACCCTGAATGGAAAGGCGATAACACCTTGGCAATCTTTTCACATCCAGAATGGAGATGTTCTGAAGTTTGAAAAAGTAAAGACTGGCTGCAGAGCATACCTAAGCGTAGGTGGAGGTTGGGACGTTCCAAAGATCTTGGGTAGCAAATCAACTTACACACGCGCTAACATAGGAGGATATCATGGCAGGAAATTAAAAAATGCAGATGTGATAGAGATTGGAAAATCATATCACTTTGCTTTTCGAAATGTGAAAATACCATCCCACATAGTTCCAACATATTCTAATCATAAAGTACGTGTAATCTTAGGACCCGAGAGCAATCGATTCTCTAAGAAGGAGATCAACAAATTTCTTTCTTCTAGTTATCGCTTAACAGGACAAAGTGACAGAATGGGTTACAGATTGAGTGGCCCAACTTTGAGAGCCAAAAGAGGTAAACATGATATTTTGTCAAATGGTGTACTTCTTGGTGCAATACAAGTACCTCCAGATGGTCAACCAATAGTGATGATGTCAGATCATCAAACAGTGGGTGGATACGCTAAAATATCCACAGTTATTTCCGCAGATATTCCATTGCTTGCTCAGCTTAAGCCAGGTGATAACCTTTCTTTCAAGCACGTGAGTTTTGAAGAAGCAAGAAAAGCATATCTAAGCATGCAAAATATACTGGATCTTCTGGAAAAACAAATAAGAAAGGAGCCAAAAGTATTTTTTGTTAAGATCGGCGAGAAATTTTACAAAGTAAAAGTAAGAGCTTGTTCAAAGATAGTGCCGAAAGAAATTGGTTTTTCTCCGAGATAGTGAGGCTAATTTCACTTTTGAAATGCAAGAAAGGCTTTCTCTAATTACACTGAAATGGAGGCGTTCTTATGAAAAAATTAAGTGTGGTGTTGATTTCACTACTCGTTTTTTCGTTTGCTTTGTCATTCGCAAATTCAGCATTGTCACCGTCAAACAACGAAAAAGCGGTTGTGAAGGCCAACAACAGTTTCGCGATGAATCTGTACGGCAAGTTGAATAATGAAAGAGGAAACATTTTCTTTTCTCCCTTCAGCATCTTTGACGCTCTGTCCATGACTTATGTGGGTGCGAGGGGAGAAACGGCAACACAGATGGCAAATGTGCTTCACATAACACTTGCACGAAAAGATTTCAATTCTGGATTTTCAAGCCTCTTAAAAGGGATAAAATCAAACGCTCAAAAGGAAGAATATAAGCTCAACATAGCCAATGCGATATGGTATCAAAAGAATTTCCGCTTTTTAAAGAGCTTTATCTCGACCATTGAAAACTATTACGACAGCGAAGCTTTCGGTGTAAACTTTTCGGACTCAAATACCGTAGATAGAATAAACAAGTGGGTTTCCAAAGAGACCAACGGTAAGATAAATAAGATCGTCGGAAAGATCGATCCGCTGACGAGACTCATTCTCACCAATGCAATTTATTTCAAAGGTGAATGGGCTTCGGCATTCAGCACTTCAACAACCAGGCCATCCACATTTTACGTGAATCCTCAGCAAAAAATAAAAGTCCCAATGATGTATCAAGAGGCCAAATTCAATTACGTGGGAAATGAATCCCTTCAAGCGATTGAAATGCCGTACGAGGGTAAAAAACTTTCAATGGTTGTGCTTCTTCCAAAAAATAAATACGGCATCAAAGAAATTGAAAGATCTTTAGATCCGTCTAGCTTACAAGACTTAATCTCACAGATGAGGATGCAAAAAGTGAAAGTTTATTTCCCGAAATTTAAGCTTGAAACCAGCTATGATCTTAAAGACGTCTTAACGTCGATGGGAATGTCAGATGCTTTCAACAATGCAGATTTTTCAGGTATAGACGGTGCGAGAGATTTACGTATTTCTAAAGTCATTCATAAAGCGTATATAGACGTGAATGAGAAAGGAACAGAAGCTGCGGCGGTAACGGCTGTAGTGATGGTGTTGACTTGCTCACCCAATTTCAAACCTCCAAAAATACCAATCTTTAGAGCCGATCATCCATTCGTATTCTTCATAATTGACAGATCGAGCGATGAAATCCTGTTCATGGGTAGAGTGATGAATCCAGTACAAGGCTGAATTCAAGATGAGATAAAAAGCAAAATATATCGATGCAAATGAAGCCTCGGTTTTAAAGCCGGGGTCGTTTTTTATTGCATCTTTTGCCACTGAAAAAAATGCATGAAAAACAAAAAATTGTTTGCACTGCAGCCAATATATGGTGCGTAAAAATACACGTTACGAATTCATTTTTTATTTTTGTTCTCAGATTGTGCACGAACATTACAAGGCGATCCAAAATTTGTAAAGAAAGAGATTTAACATCTCCCCTCGAAGTTTTCATCAAGACATATGAGTGGGCCATCGAAGATAGAGGGTGGTGTGATTTGTATAAAACACACCCCGCCTTTCAGGCACCCCTCTTGATAGAGGGGACTAAAAGCCAAAGTAGTCCTTCCTTGAGGAGTGGGATTGCACGGTGTGCAATGTTTTTCCCACTTCCATGACCGAAGCGATAGCTGAGAAGGAGACCGCGTAGCGGTGGAAGGTGTTAGGTATGCAGCGTGCTTTACACAGAGTCCTTGACCATAATGTTATTCCGGGCTTGACCCGGAATCTAAGGATGAGATCCTGAATCAAGTTCAGGATGACGCTTGATAAGACTTCGAAAAAAATTCTTTTATCGCTTGAAAAGCGATGTTTATTTGACTCACGTTGTGCGTGAAAGTAACGAAAAAGAGATAAGCTGTAACGAAGGTCATTGAAAAAGGCATAACGATTGAAAAACCGACAACACCTCGTGTAAAATTAATTTGAACAACCAACTCACAGGAGGTGTTGCCGGCATGAATATTATGCCATCTATTTC
>Ga0256840_1001017_pt1 | contig 27350 bp, 23 predicted proteins | sample 355202metaG_FD_185969 | JGI IMG/M metagenome (GOLD analysis project Ga0256840, IMG submission 185969) | Hydrothermal vent microbial communities from Mid Atlantic Ridge, Atlantic Ocean - 355-202 | ecosystem: Environmental > Aquatic > Marine > Hydrothermal vents | place: Atlantic Ocean: Mid... | reverse complement strand
GGGCAACCTGCACATCCGGGGCGTTCCAAGTCGGTCATCGTCATGGCCAATGGCGAGAATGTCTATCCCGAGGCCATCGAGCACCGGCTCAATGCCTACCCCTTCGTGGCGGAGTCCCTGGTGGTGGAGAACAGGGGTATGCTCGAGGCCTGGATCTACCCGGACTATGATTTCATCGACGCCGAGACCCGCGGCCAGTCCAGGCAGCAGCGCTATGTCTACCTCACCTCTCTGCTGGACCGGATGCGGGTCGAGGTCAACGGACAGCTGGCCTCCTCCTCCCGGCTCTCCCGGGTACTCGAGCGGCGCGAACCCTTCATCAAGACAGCGACCCACAAGATCAAACGGTATCTCTACTCTGCAGACGCCATGCCGTAAGCGGACTGCCGGCTTGTTCTTTGCGTGGCCCGCCGAATATGCTATGAACCTCTTTGACCCGGAGGGGAATCTTGCTCCCCGCCCGGATCCTCAGGTGATGGCAGGGAAAGATGAATCACACAGTAAAAAGGAGGAATGATGAAAAGAAAAATTCTGCTTGCAGGCCTTGGCGGAGTGCTGGTCGCGGCCACCGCCCACGGCTCGGCCTACCGGATTCCAGAGCAGTCGGTGAATTCCACGGCCCGGGCCGGCGCCTACGTCGCCCACACTCCGGCCGCCGATGCCAGCTATTTCAATCCGGCCAACATGGCCTGGCTGGAGGACCGGGGCCTGCTCGAGGCCGACCTTACCTGGATCGACCTGCCGTCGATCAGCTACGACGATAACCGGACCCCGGCCTATGACGGCAAGTCGGAAAGCGAGGATTTCCTGATCCCCACCTTCTTCGCCGTCTCACCCGATTACAACAATTTTCGCATCGGACTCAGCCTCACCTATCCCGCCGGCCTGTCCAAGGAATGGAAGCAGCCCTATCCCAGGACCTTTGCCGAGGAGTTCACCCTCAAGGTCATCGAATTCAACCCCACGGTTTCCTACCGGATCAACGACATGGTCTCGCTGGCCGCCGGTTTCCGGGTCATCTACGCCGATGCCAGTGTCAAGAGCAGTGGACTCATCGTGCCGCCCTCGGTCACGGCCAGCCGCTCCATGGACGGCGATACGTGGGAGATGGGCTATAACCTGGCACTGAGCTTCAGGCCGGTGCCGGAGAGCAACCTCAGTGTCACCTATCGCTCCAAGGTGGATCTCGACCTGGAGGGACACGCCGATCTCGCCACCTCGGCCGGACCGTCCGTCTACTCCGGGTCCGCCGAGGTGACCGTACCACTGCCGGCGGTCCTGGCCGTGGCCGGATCCTACACCTTTTTTGACCAGTTGACCGTTGAGCTGGAATACGACCGGACCTTCTGGTCCGAGTATGACGATCTCGATTTCCGCTACCCGGTCTCCCTGGGCAATCCCTACCTCATCGGCGCCTTTGACAATCCCAAGGCCAAGAACTGGGAGGATACCGACACCTGGCGGATCAGCGTCACCTATGACATGAAGAACGATTTCGTCCTCATGGCCGGTTTTGCCATTGACGACAACCCCATCCCCGATGCCACCCTGGGCTTCGACCTGCCCGACGCGGACGCCAAACTCTACTCGGTGGGGCTCCGCTACCAGGCCACCGACAATCTGAATCTCGGCATCGCCTACCTCTATGACGACAAGGAGAAGCGGACCGTGGTCAACTCCATGGTGGACGGCAGTTTCGACCACATCGGCGCGCATCTGCTCACCGTGGGGCTCAGTTACAGCTTCTGACCGTTTACCGGAACCCTCCCGGCAGACCGGCCCGGCGTCATGCCGGGCCGTTTTTTTGGGGGGGTGACCGCAGGAAACAGACGTTGTTCAGTCGTCAGGCTCCAGGTATAGCAAAGTGGTTGCCGCTGGCAGTGAAGCGCCGCCTTCAGCCCAGCAGCAGGGTGTTGGCAAAGCTGATGACGGGCATGATCAGGCGCGGGATGATGCCGGTATAGAAGAGGACCAGGAGGAGAATGAAGCCAAAGGGCTCGAGCCGGGCATAGCTGCGGGCCGTGGCCGGTGGCAGCACGCCCATCAGGACCTTGGACCCGTCCAGGGGCGGTATGGGCAGGCAGTTGAAGACCGCGAGCATGATGTTGATCCAGACACTTGCCACCAGCATGCCCAGCAGGGGCCGGAAGATGAAGACCGGCAGCACCGGCACCATGACCAGCAGCTTGGCCAGGATGGCGCTGGCAACGGCCAGGACGACATTGGCGGCCGGACCGGCCAGGGCCACCAGCAGCATACCCTTCTGCGGATCCTTGAAGAAAGAGGGGTTCACCGGAACCGGCTTGGCCCAGCCGATCTTCATGATGATAAAGGCGATGACCCCCAGGGGGTCGAGGTGCTTGAGCGGGTTCAATGTCAGGCGACCTGCATTTTTTGCCGTCGGATCACCGAGATGGTAGGCCACGTATCCGTGGGCCAGCTCGTGAAAGGTGAGAGCGAAGAGAAAGGGCGGCGCCAGGATGATCAGTTGCTGTATGAAGTGGTTGATGTCCATGGATACTCTGTCGGAAAAAGGTAATAGTTCACTGCTATCAGCAACTAGCTGAAAATAGCAATATCTTTGGTAAAAGAAACAAGGATTAAGTCCATGGCCGGACTGCAGATACCATAAGAAGAAAACCGGAAAAATCGAGGGAAACTTGCACACCGGTCCGGGCTTTCCTGCCAGAATGGCACGCTCCCGTGCCATTCTGGCAGGCCGGCAGGGTGTGCGGCCGGCCTGTCATTCCGTATCGATCTGTTTTTCCGTGAATATGCTGATTGGCACGGATGTGGCAATACAAAAGGCAAAGAACAGGAAAATTCAAGATCAGCCACAGTCCGGGAGGAACGATCATGACTGCAAAGAATATCGCCAGAACCCGCACCACCGTCAAGACAGCAACCTCTGCCAACACCGGCGTTGCCGGCACCACCCTGGCCACGGTTGGCGCGGCCGGCCTGCTCATCGGTCTCTGGGCCTTTGCCAGCCTGGTCGGCGGCCTGGTCGCCACCGGCGGGCCCCTTGCCCTGGTCCGGGCCTGGTTCGGAGCCGTCACCGGCATGTAAGAAGCCTGCCGGCCGGAAGATCCACGGGAACCCGCGCGCATGAAGATGCGCGCGGGTTTTTTTGTATGAGTGATGGCGTCGCAAAACGTCCGGTCTACTGCGTTGTAGCGGGTATGGCCAATGCTCGACGTACTCCATGTACGCCTCCGCTTGGCCGACACCGCTACGCCTTGTATGTCGAACGTTTATGCTGAGCCATCTTTAGAGTGTGATGGACTTTTTACGGGTCCATCATTAGTGACTTGCCTGTTCTTCCCCTGGTCCGGCAGGGTATTCCCTCTGTATCACCTCCAGGGCCTGGTCGCGGCTGGTGACCACACCGTTGAGCTGCAGCTCGACGATGTGGTTGATCATGGCCCGGAATTCCGGACCGGGCCGATGGCCCATGGCCTGCAGGTCCCGGCCGTTGATCAGCGGTTCCACGTTGCGCAGGCTGGTGACGAACTGGGAGACCGCCTTCTGGATATACTTCTTGCGGGCAATGGCCATCAGGTAGAGGAGTCCCTCGTTCTCCAGGTCCGAGAGCAGCCAGTAGATCTCGGACGGTTTCATGAACGGCCTGCGCAGCATGTCGTGGGCGATCCGTTCCACCTCGGTCTTCTGGCGGACCAGCAGTTTCTTCTGCTTCTTCGGCACCTCGAACCGGTCGCAGAAACTGATCAGTTCCCGTACCCGTGATCTGCTCATGATGGCCAGGATGTAGACCATCCAGGGTTCGCATTGCTCTTTCAGGTAGAGCAGCTTGAACCAGGAGATGGCGCGTCCGGCCTGGGTCAGGACGTGGATGAAGCGTCGGTCGATCTTCAGGTTGGGGCGCAGGTCGGGCCAGAGAAAGGGGAAGAGATCGAAATCCGCCATCCGCCGCAGGGCAGGAATGGGGTTGTCCTCGGAGAGGATGAGTTTAAGTTCGGTGAAGAAACGGGGACCGGAGAAACGGTTGAAGAGGTTCATCCGTACCGCGTTCTTCATCAGTTTCCGGGTATGGCGGGTGATGCGGAAGTCCAGTCGCTGCTCGAAGCGGATGGCCCGGAAGATGCGGGTGGGATCCTCGACAAAGCTCAGGTTGTGGAGGACGTTGATCCTGCGCTCCTTGAGATCGTTCTGGCTGTTGAAGAAGTCCACCAGGGTGCCGAACCGGTCCGGGTTGAGGTGGATGGCCATGGCGTTGATGGTGAAGTCGCGGCGGAACAGGTCCAGCTTGATGGACGAGAGCTCCACCGTGGGGATGGCGGCAGGGTATTCGTAATATTCCAGCCGCGCCGTGGCCACGTCGATGCGCAGTCCGTCGGGCAGGAGCACCGTGGCGGTGCCGAACTTTTCATGGGTCCGCACCTGGGCCTGGCGGCGGCGGGCGAATTCACGGGCAAAACGGATGCCGTTGCCCTCGATGACGATGTCGATGTCCAGGTTGCGGATCTGGAGCAGCAGGTCGCGGACAAAACCACCTACCACGTAGGCGTTGACCCCCAGCCCGGCCGCGGTCTCCCCGGCCTCGCGCAGGAGCTGGACGATGTCACGCTTCAGCCCCTCGCTGATCAGGCTGCTCAGGTTGCGGGTCCGTTCCACCGACGGGTGTTCGTCCTCCCGGAGCAGGTTCCTGGGCAGGCTGGACGGGTCGTTGACCAGGAGGTTCAGCAGGTCGGTGCGGGTGATGACGCCGCGGATCTCGTCGCCGCTGACCACCGGGATGAGCCGCTGCCGGTGTTCGATGATCAGTTCCTGGATATCGGCCAGGGTGGCGGTCTCGGGCAGGGTGGCGATCTCGGTGGTCATGTAGTCGCCCACCGGCAGGTGGCCCAGCTTGTGGAAGATGGCCTTTTCCACCACCCGCCTGGAGATGATGCCCAGCAGGCCCCGGGGATTGGTGTTGTTCTCCCGGTCCGCCGGGATTTCGACCACCGGCAGCACCGTGACATTGTAGCGGGTGAGCAGGGTATTGGCCTCGCTGATGGTGATCTCCGGGGTCACTGCGATCACGGGCGAGGACATCAGTTCCCGGGCCACGGCCCGGGGACGGATGTGGCGGTGCAGGAGATGGATCAGCTTTTCCTCGGCCTGGATCAGGGTCATGTTGCGCACCGTGGCCGAGGCGGCCGAGGCATGGCCGCCGCCGCCGAAATCCCGGGCAATGGCACCCACATTCACCTCCGGGATCCGGCTGCGGGCGATGAGATAGATCCGCTCGCCCATGCAGAGCAGGGCAAAGAGGACATCAATATTTTCCATCACCATCAGGCGGCGGACGATGACCGCAAAGTCGTCCACGTAGCGGGGCGTGGTCAGCCTGGTCACCGCGACCTCCACGGACCGGATCGAATAGGAGGTGGTGTTTTTCAGCAGCTTGCCCAGGATCTCCACCTGTTCGGAGGAGAGCTCGTGGGAGACGAACTGGGCGACGATGTCCAGGTTGGCGCCATGCTCCAGCAGCCAGGATGCGGCTGTCAGGTCGTCGGGAGTGGTGGTGGAGAAGAGAAAGGAGCCCGTATCTTCGTAGATGCCCAGGGCCATGAGTGTGGCTTCGTCCGGGGTGGGGACGATATGGCGCTGCCGGAAGAGGCGGGTGAAGATGGTGGCCGTGGAGCCCACCGGCTCCACCACCTCCAGTGAGCCGTGCATATCGCCGGGCGCATCCGGGTGGTGGTCATAGAGATGCAGTTCCAGGCCGGGGTTGCGCAGGCACTCCTGCAGCCGGTCGATGCGGGAGGGCTGGCGGGTATCGACCACGATCAGTCGCGTGACCTTGTGCAGGTCGATGTGCTTGATCTTCTTGAATTCGTAGATGTTGCGGAATTCCTCGGCCAGGAAGGCGCGCAGGTTTTTCTCCTGGGAGCCGGAAAAGACGAGATGGGCGCCGGGATAGAGCCGCCTGGCGGCCACCATGGCGGCAAGGCCGTCGAAGTCGGCGTTGAGATGGGTGGTGATGACATCCATGGGCCCATGATACACCATGTCGGGCAAAGATGCAGGCAATAGCCCGGAAAAACCGATGCGGACCCTGCCCGCAGCTCCCTGTCATGGTGCAATCCGTTACAGGTAGATTTGTATGAGGCGGTGGACCAGGGGCAGGGTCAGGAAGGAGAACAGGATGCCCAGCCCCACCATGGCCGAGGTGAGGCGCGGTTTGAGCCCGGCGATGGAGGCGAGGGCGCCGGCCGTGACCATGGGCGGCATGGCGGTTTCGAACAGGGAGACCTGAACCGGAATGCCCTCCAGGCCCAGGAGACGGCAGAGGGCCAGGAAAAGGATGGGGATCAGCAGCAGGCGGATCAGCAGACCGGCGGCAAAGGGCATCAGGTCGGCGCCGGGCAGGAGAAGGCGCATCTGGAAACCGATGGCCACCAGGACCACCGGCACCAGGGAGCCGGCGGCGAGGGCCAGGACCCTGTCCAGGGGCTGGAGGTACGTCTGGATCGGCAGGAAGGTGGCGGCGAGCAGGGCGATGAAGGGCGGAAAGAGGAGTACCCGTCGCAGGATCCCGGCAGGGGTGATGGTGGAGCCGCCGTAGATGGCCAGGATCAGGGTGCCGTAGGTGGACAGGGCGAGAAAGGAGCCGAACTGGTCATAGAGGATGGCCCAGGAGACCGCGCTGCTGCCGAAGAACTGCTCCACCATGGGAATGCCGAGAAAAGAGGTGTTGCCCAGGGGCACCACCAGCAGCAGGGCGCCGGTGGTCTCCCGCGGCCAGCGCATGGCCCGGCAGAGCAGCAGAACCAGGAGGCCGGAACAGAGAACCACCAGCCATGGCATGAGGACCGGGGTCAGCATGGCCCGGGAAAAGTGGAGCCCCGGGACCTGGCGCAGAATCAGGGCCGGCAGGGCGATGTAGATGACATACAGGTTCAGGCTGCGGTCCGTCTCTGCCGGAAAGACCGGCAGAAAACGGAGCAGGTAGCCGGCGGCCAGGAGCAGGAGGAGGGAGAGGGGCTGTTCCATGTCAGAAATCAGAGGTCAGCGCTCAGGAGCCGCTGTTGTTGCGCTGTCTTTTCCGGGACCAGCGAGATCACGGTCCAGCCGGCCTCGGGAGCGGGCGGGTCCTCCACAGTAAAGATCTGCAGCCTTCCCCCGGGAGAGACCGCAAACAGGGGAAGGATCTCGCCGCCGTGGTGCCGCCGCAGGCCGATACGATCGGGGTCGTCGTCCAGGATGGTGGCCCGGGGCCGCCAGCCCCTGGCCAGCAGCGCGGACAGGCTGGAGAAGGTGACATCGCTGCCGAACAGGGTCTTGCCCGCCAGGTGGGGCGAGGCGAGCCGCTGCCGGGACAGGTCCTTTTCCTCCATGGTCTGCAGGGTGTAGACCTCGCGGGCACCGAATTCCATACGGTAGTGCATGCAGGCCAGGGTGTTGAGGGAGCTGTGCGCGGAAAGCGCCAGCATCCGCCCCATGCCCACCAGGTCGAGCTGCCGGTCTGCCTGCTCGGAGACCGGGTTGCCGAAGAATACCTGCAGTCCGGCCTCTGTGGCCCGTTCTATCCGGTTGAGACTGGTGTCGATGAGCAGGGGGCGGAAGCCGGCCTCCTGCAGGCTGCGGGCCAGGGCGATGGCCACATGGTTGGCGCCGATGATCAGGATGCCCCTGGGGTCGGGTTCCGAGACGCCGAGGGCCCGGGCAATGAATCCGGCCGTGGAGCTCTGCAGCACCACCGTGGCGATGATGACCATGAAGGTCAGCGGCACCAGCAGGGGCGCCTCGGCGTGGCCGGCCTGCTCCAGGCGCAGGGCGAAGAGGGCCGAGATGGCGGCGGCGACGATGCCCCTCGGCGCCACCCACGAGAGGAGGTGGCGCTCGGGCCAGCTCAGGCGGGAGCCCAGGGCCGAGAGCATGACGCCCAGGGGCCGGGCAAGAAACTGGATGGCCAGGAGAACGAAAACAGCGGGCCAGCCCAGGCGGACAAAGTCGGCAAAATCGATGCGGGAGGCCAGGACGATGAACAGGACCGAGATGAGGAGCACGCTCAGGGACTCCTTGAAGTCGAGGATCTCCTCCACGTGGACGTCTTTCATGTTGGCCAGCCACATGCCCAGCACAGTGACCGCAAGCAGACCCGATTCATGGTGGAGGTGGTTGCAGACCGTGAAGACGATGATGACCAGGGCCAGGGTGGCGACATTGTGGAGATACTCGGGCAGCCAGTGGCGGCGCAGGATGATACCGTAGAGATAGCCGGCGCCGATGCCGGAGCAGAGACCGACGGCGACAATCCTGGCAAAGGAGGCCACCGTGTTGCCCAGGGCGTTGCCACCGCTGCCCGAGAGGATGAATTCATAGACGAGCACGGCAAGCGTGGCCCCCACCGGGTCGATGACGATGCCCTCCCACCTCAGGACATTGGCCACTGCCGCGGTGGGACGGACGGTGCGGAGAAGGGGAACGATCACCGTCGGCCCGGTGACCACGGTGATGGCACCGAAGAGAAACGAGAGCTGCCAGGAAAAGTCCAGGGCCCGGCGCGTCACCAGGGTGGTGATGAGCCAGGTCACCAGCACGCCCAGGGAAACCAGGTTGCGCACCACCCGGCGCAGGCCGGCGATCTGGTGGAAACGCAGGGAGAGGCTGCCTTCGAAGAGGATGATGGCCACGGAGAGCGAGATAAAGGGAAAGAGAAGGTTCCCGAACAGGAGGTCGGCATCGAGCAGGCCCGTCACCGGTCCGGCCAGGATGCCGGCCAGGAGAAGGAAAAGGATCGCCGGCAGACGGACCCGCCAGGCGATCCACTGGCAGAGGATCCCGGCAAGAACCACCAGGGAGATGGCAAGGGCGGTGTCTGTCTGCATGGTCTGGCTCCTGGGGAAGAACGGGTCGGGGCAGGTGCGGCTGCGGCGGGGTGGCCGATTATACCGGCGAACGGTACCGGCCCATGATACCGTCATGCACCGGTTCGGGACAAGGTTTTTTTGCCGGCCGTTCCGGCCGGACCCGCTGCCAGCGGCCCGAAACCGGGCAAGGGGGCCGGGTGGTGAGCGGCCGGGCATCGGTGTGTTGTTGCTTGACAAATCATCTTTTTCCAGTTATAAATACCTTCTCTAACTAAAGTGGTCCGATCTGGAACCGGGCCACGGCCACACCGTTTGATGAAAATCATCGCGGACAGCATGCCACGTCCCGGACGATTTTCGGCACAGGAAATGGCGGGCGGGTGTAGCTCAGTTGGCAGAGCACAAGCTTCCCAAGCTTGGGGTCGCGGGTTCGAGCCCCGTTGCCCGCTCCACGCGTTGAGGCGCGCCGTATGTTCCGTGCCGCCGGCTGGCGGCTGATCGGGATTGCGGATCATACACCGGGATGACCGGTGTACGCAAAAGTGGGCTTTGCCCGCTTTTTTTATTGCCTGATATCCGAAAATCAGGGGCCGGGGGGGGCAGGTGCCAGGGGCCAGGTGTCAGGTGTCAGGGGCCAGGTGTCAGGTGTCAGGGGCTAGGGGCCAGGTGACGGGGGCCAGGTGTCAGGTGCCAGGTGGCGGGAGACAGGAAACAGGAAATTTCGTGCCGTCTGCGGCGAGTATCCGGAGGAAACCAGGCAGGTCGTGAGCAGAGGAACAGACAGGATCATCAACACCATCCGGGAGTTTGCCGGGCCGGTGCTGGCCGGCCTGGGGCTCGAACTGGTCGAGATCCAGTTCCGGCCCGAGGCCCATGGCTGGGTGCTGCGGCTCTTCATCGACAAGGAGGGCGGTGTCACCATCGACGACTGTGCCGATGTGAGCCGCGAGATCAGCGCCTGGCTGGAGGTGGAGGATCTCATCGGGCACAGCTATCACCTGGAGGTCTCCTCGCCCGGACTGGAGCGGCCCCTCAGGAGGCGGCAGGACTTTGAGCGCTTCAGCGGCCGCAGGGCCAGGATCAAGCTGAAGGAGCCGGTGGGTGAACAGAGGGTCTTTGTCGGCACCCTGGCCGGGCTCGAAGAGGAAATGGTGGTGCTCCTGGTGGATGGTCGGGAACATCGGTTTGCATTGGATATGATTGCCAGGGCCCGCCTCTCCCTGTAGAGGACACTGCGGCCCGCAGGATGAGCAGGGCGGACGGAGCGCGGGCTGCGGTTGCCGTATTGCTGAACTTTTACCAAAAGGATTGCTGGTTATCAGGTAGTTGCCTATAGCGGTGAACTATTGCGCTGCCGGAGCTGGAGTGAAAAGAATGTCAGGTACGGAAAATTTGAAACGGATTCTCGATCAGATCTGCCGGGACAAGGGGATTGACCGTTCCCTGCTCATTGACGCCATCGAGGAGGCTGTCCGATCTGCTGTCAGGAAAAAGTATGGCAGCCGGCGGGACATCGAGGTGCAGTTCAACGAGGAGCTGGGGGAAATCGAAGTCTTTCAGTACCGCACCGTGGTGGAAGAGGTCTTTGACGAGGAGACCGAGATCTCGCTGGAGGAGGCCAGGAGGCTGGATCCCGAGGTCGAACTGGAGGATGATCTGGGCGAGAAGATGGACAATATCGCCGATCTGGGCCGTATCGCCGCCCAGTCCGCCAAGCAGGTCATCATCCACCGGATGCGTGATGCCGAGCGCGAGGTGATCTATGACCTGTTCCGTGATCGCGAGGGCACCATTGTCAACGGTATCGTCCAGCGTTTCGAGCGGGGCAACATGATCGTCAACCTGGGCCGGACCGATGCGGTGCTGCCGCGGGAGGGCCAGATTCCCAAGCGCTCCTTCAAGCAGGGTGACCGGATCAGGGCCTACCTCAAGGAGGTGCGTCAGGATACGCGCGACGCCCAGCTCATCCTGGACCGGACCAGCAACGAGTTTCTGATCAAGCTGTTCGAGATGGAGGTTCCGGAGATTGCCGAGGGAATCGTCCAGATCAAGGGCGCGAGCCGGGAGCCGGGCTTCCGGGCCAAGATCGCCGTGGTCTCCATCGAGTCGGATGTCGATCCGGTGGGCGCCTGTGTCGGCCTCAAGGGGTCGCGGGTGCAGAACGTGGTCCAGGAACTGCAGGGTGAGCGGATTGATATCGTGCCCTGGAGCCCTGATCCGGCCAAGTATGTCTACAATGCCCTGGCGCCGGCCGATGTCTCCATGGTCATTGTCGACGAGGAGAACAAGTCACTCCTGGTGGTGGTCCCCGATGATCAGCTTTCCCTGGCCATCGGTCGACAGGGCCAGAATGTCCGTCTGGCGTCGCGCCTCCTGGGCTGGCGCATCGATGTCAAGAGCGAGTCCCGTTATGCCAACCTTGAGGACAGCGGCTACCAGAGCCTGCTGGCCGTGGAGGGTATTGACGAGAACCTGGCGGACCGTCTCTTCGCCGCCGGCATCACCTCGGCCACGGTCTTGGCTGCCACCGAAACCGACCGGCTGGTGGAGGCCGGTCGACTGGATCCGGAGCAGGCGGAAGAGATGAAGGCGCTTGCCGCTGATGTGGAAGTGCCCATGAGCGAGGCCGAGGCACTCTTTGCCCCGCCCGCCGAAGACAAGGCGGAAGAGGCCGGCGGTCCGGCAGTGGCGGCGGATACGACCGGCGAAACCGGCACCGATGCTGCGGCGGATGGTGCTGTCGAAAGCGGGGAGACGCAGGCCGGTTCAGGGAGCAGAGAGGAGGACGCAACCGGGGCGGCTTCCCGGGAAGACCTGGCTGACGGTGGGCCGGAGGCGGAGGCCGGCGCCGGCGCCGATCTGCCGGAAGAAGGACAGGAGAGCGGGACAGGAGAAGACGAGGCCTGATGCAACGGGGTCATGTTCCCATCAGGACATGCCGGGGCTGCGGCCGCAGGGCACCGAAGCGGGAGCTGGTCCGCCTGGTGCTGCGACAGGGCCGGGTGGTGGAAGATCCGGCACAGACCATGGAAGGTCGGGGCGCCTACTGTTGCGCAGACGATACCTGCCGGCAGCGGTTTATGAACAACAGGAAGATACAGAAGTTGGCGTTTCGCCTACAGGCCTGACGAGTAACGAGGACAGGAGTATTTGATGAGCAGGGTCCGTATATACGAGCTGGCAAAGGAAGCCGGTGTCAAGAGCAAGGAGCTGGCCGACAAGCTGATCGCGATGGGGTATCCCATCAAGAGCCACAGCTCCACCGTTGACGATGACATGGCGGCTGATATTCGCCGCAAGGTCTTGCGTCAGGCGGTGAGCGAGATGACGTCAAAACGTGTTGATGTCAAGAAACGCACCACCGTGGTGCGCCGCAGGCCGGCCACGGTGGTGCGCCGCCGCTCCAAGGCGCAGAAGGAAGAGGCGGCCAGGCAGGAAGAGGCCCGGGCCGCCGATATGGCCGAGGCCCGGAAAGAGGAAGAGACCGTGGCCGGCGAGGCCGCGGCCCCTGAAGCCGTTGCCGGGACCCCGGAGAGGGAGACGGTCGAGGCGGTTGCCGAGCGCGGGGAAGGGACAGTGCCGGAGGCAGACGGGACCCCGGAGGAAATGGTCGCAGAGGAGACCGCCGAGGCGGCTGCAGCACCGGCCGACGAGGCCGGAGAGGGCGCAGAGCCTGCTGCGGGCCGGGATGCGGAGGCAGAGGCGCCGGAAGCCGGTGCAGAGGCAAAGGCAAGGCCTCCCGAGCCAGCAAAGCGACCCAGGGGCCTGGCCAAGGTCGTGGGCCGGGTGGAGATCGTGGTGCCTGAGAAAAAATCGCGCCCCCCGCGGCGGCCCGCCCGGACCGGGCGGCCCCAGCCAGTGGGCGCGGGACCGGTTCCCCCGGCCGAGCCCGGCAGGGCCGGCGGCAAGAGCCGCAAGAAGGGCAAGCGGGTGGTGGCCATCGGCAACGGCGAGGGCGACCATGCCCGCAGGTTCGGCAAGGCCGGCCGCAAGGGGAGACGGCGGATCGACTTCACCCATGGTGACGTGGAGTTCATGCGGCCGCGCAAGGGGCGCAAGAAGCGGGACGCGGCCCGCAAGGAGAAGGCCCGGCAGCAGGTGGTGGCCGAGACCAAGGCCATCAAGAAACGGATCAAGGTGGTGGAGACCATCAGCGTCGGTGATCTTGCCAGACGCATGGGGGTCAAGGCCAGCGAGGTGATCGCCAAGCTGATGGGTCTGGGCGTGATGGCCACCCTCAACCAGGCCCTGGACGTGGACACCGCCACCCTGGTCGCAGCCGACTTCGGCTACGAGGTCGAACAGGCGATGACCGAGGAGCTGGAGGTTGCCGCCCTCCAGGAGCTGGAAGAGGAAAAGGGCGGCGAGCCGCAACCGCGGCCGCCGGTGATCACGGTCATGGGCCATGTCGACCACGGCAAGACCTCGATCCTGGACGCCATCCGCCAGACCGATGTCGCCGAGGGCGAGGCCGGCGGCATCACCCAGCACATCGGCGCCTACCATGTACAGGCGCCCTCGGGTGACCTGACCTTTGTCGATACTCCCGGTCATGCCGCCTTTACCGAGATGCGCTCCCGGGGCGCCAAGGTGACCGACATCGTCATCCTGGTCGTGGCGGCGGACGACGGTGTCATGGACCAGACCAAGGAGGCCATTGCCCATGCCAGGGCCGCCGATGTTCCCATCGTGGTCGCGGTCAACAAGATCGACAAGGACAATGCCGATCCGGAACGGGTCAAGCGGGAGCTGGGCGAGTTCGGGCTCATCCCCGAGGAGTGGGGCGGCGATACCATCTACTGCGAGACCTCGGCCAAGAAACACATCGGCATCGAAAATCTGCTCGAACAGACCCAGCTCCTGGCCGAGATCCTGGAACTGAAGGCGGATCCCGCCCGGCGGGCCCGGGGCACGGTCATCGAGGCCCAGCTCCACAAGGGACGCGGTCCGGTGGCCACGGTCCTGGTCCAGGAGGGGACCCTGCACGTGGGCGATTTCTTTGTCGCCGGCATGTACAACGGCAAGGTGCGGATGCTGATCAACGACCGCGGCGAACGGGTCCAGGAGGCCGGACCTTCCATCCCGGTGGAGGTGCAGGGGCTCACCGGTGTGCCCGAGGCCGGTGACGAGTTCGTGGTCCTGGCGGACGAGAAGATGGCCAAGGCCCTGGCCCATTCCCGCCAGCTCAAGGCACGGGAGACCGAACTGGCCGCGGCCTCCAAGGTCTCGCTGGACAACCTGTTCGAGAAGATGGCCGAGCAGGAGGTCAAGGAGCTGCGGGTCGTGCTCCGGGCCGATGTCCAGGGTACCCTGCAGGCCTTCGGCCAGGCAGCGGAAAAGCTTTCCACCGACGAGATCCGGGTCCGGGTCCTGCACGAGGGCACCGGTTCCATTACCGAAAACGACGTCCACCTGGCCGCGGCCTCCGACGCCATCATCATCGGTTTCAACGTCCGGCCCTCGGTCAAGGTCAAGGAGGTGGCGGAACGGGAGCAGGTGGATGTCCGTTCCTATGACGTCATCTACCATGCCCTGGAGGACATAGAAAAGGCCATGGTCGGCATGCTCGAGCCCACCTACGAGGAGCGGGTCATCGGCACGGCCGAGGTCCGCGAGACCTTCCAGGTGCCCAAGGTGGGCACCGTGGCCGGCTGTTTTGTCGTGGACGGCAAGATCGAGCGCAATGCCAGGGTACGGGTCCTGCGGGACGGGGTGGTGATCTACAACGGCACCATCAAGTCGCTGAAGCGGTTCAAGGACGATGTCAGGGAGGTGGTCTCCGGCTACGAGTGCGGTATCGGGGTCGAGAACTTCAACGACATCAAGGTGGGCGATACCCTGGAGGCCTACGTGCTCGATGAAGTGGAGGCAACCCTCTGATTCCTGCTGCCATGGATTTCGATTTCACCCTGCCCGGACTGGGCCGGCCGCGGAGTTCCCGGCCGGACCGTGTCGCAGAGGCCATCAAGAACGAACTGTCGGTCCTGCTGCTGCGGGAAGTGCGGGATCCGCGCCTGGCGCGGGTGTCCATCTCCCGGGTTGTCATGAGCCCGGACCTCAAGCTGGCGAAGATCTTTTTCCTCGTCCCTGCCGGGACTGGCCATAAGGCGGCGGTAAAGGGCATGGAACGGGCGCGGGGGTTTTTCCGCACCCACCTGGCGCGGACCCTGAACCTTCGCTATACGCCGGCGCTGACTTTCTTTTACGACAGCAGCAACGACGAGATCGAACGGATCGAAGAGCTGCTGCATCGTCTGGAGCAGGAAAGGGAAGACCATGTGTCCGGTTCCTGAGGATCTGCTCGCCGCGGTGCGCAACCGGGGACGGGTTGTGCTGGCCACCCATGTCAACCCCGACGGCGACGCCCTGGGTTCCCAGCTGGCCCTGACCGATATTCTGCTGGGGATGGGCAGGGAGGTGCTCTGTTACCTGGAGGAGCCGGTACCCCACCTCTACCGGTTCCTGCCCGGCAGTGAGCGGGTGATGACGGATCTGGACAGGGTCTTCACCTTTGTCGAGAAGGCGGCCGGCGATATCCTCTGCATCAGTCTTGACTGCGGTGATCTGCAGCGTCTGGGGAAGAGCGGCAGCCGGCTCGGCGCCATCCATCCCTTTGCGGTCATCGACCACCACCGGGGCAACAACGGTTTTGGCGACCTGGCCTGGATCGAGGCCGACAGGTCCTCCACCGGCGAGATGGTCTATGACCTGGCCATGGAACTGGGGCGGGATATTTCCCCTGCCGCCGCCACCTGCCTCTACACAGCCATTGTCACCGATACCGGTTCGTTCCGCTACGAGTCCACCTCCAGCCATACCTTTGCCGTGGCCGGCGAGCTCGTGGCCCGCGGTGTGCGGCCCGACGACATGGCGGCCAGGCTGTTCGACAACTACTCCGTGGGCCGGCTGCAGCTTCTGCAGCGGGTGCTGGCCACCCTGGAGATGTATGGTGGCAACCGGATCGCCGTGATCCGGGTGACCGCGGCCATGCTCCGCGAGACCGGCACCACCCTGGAGGACACGGAGAATTTCATCAACCTGCCCCGGGCCGTGGATACGGTGGCGGTGGCGGTCTTTCTCAAGGAGAAGACAGGGGTTGTCTCCGTGAGCCTGCGGGCCAGAGGCGGTTGTGACGTCTCCAGGGTGGCGGCCCGGTTTGGCGGCGGCGGTCACCGCAATGCCTCCGGTTTCCGCATGGCCGGTCGCAGTCTCGACGAGGTGCGGGATCTCCTGGTGCCGGTCCTGGAGAAGGAGCTCGGGCAGTAGCCGTGGCAGGACGACAGCCGGTGCTGATCGACGGCCAGGAGTTCGTGGCCGGTGTCTTTCCCGTGGACAAGCCCCGGGGCATGACCTCCTTTGCCGTGGTACGCCGGGTCCGGCACCTGCTGGGTATAAAGAAGGTGGGCCATGCCGGCACCCTGGATCCCTTTGCCACCGGCCTGCTGATCCTGTGCGCCGGCCGGCCGGCCACCCGGCACATCGAACATTTCATGGCCGGCCGCAAGGAGTACCGCGCCCTGCTGCAGCTCGGCGTGGAGACCGAGACCCAGGATCCCGAGGGCAGGATAACCGCCCGTGCCCCGGTGCCGGCCCTGTCCCTGGAGGAGATCAGAGCATGTCTCGGAGAGTTTGTCGGCAGGCGCATGCAGGCGCCGCCGCCTTTTTCCGCGGCCAAGCACAAGGGCAAGCCGCTCTATCACTATGCCCGCCAGGGCATCGTCATCACCAAGGAGCCGCGGCCGGTGGAGGTCTACAGTATCGACTGCCTGGGCTATGATCACGCCCGTGCCCGGCTTGACATCACGGTGTCCTGCAGCCGCGGCACCTATATCCGGGTGCTGGCCGCCGAGATCGGGGCCCGCATCGGTTGCGGCGGCCACCTGCTCGAACTGCGGCGAACCGCCAGCGGCAGCTTCTCTGTTGACGAAAGCGTGGACGGGGAACGGCTCTTTGCCGACAACGGCCTGCACCACCTGCTGGCCGGTATGATTCCGGTTGAGGAGGCCGTGAAGAAATGGTAACGTAAAATGAAACTCCGGCATGCCCGCGGTCCGGCAAGGGACTGCCGGCATGCCTTTTTGCCGTTTCCCGGGACATCCCTCTGGCCCGGAGCCGGAAGCGGCCGTATCCAGACTCCAGCGGAGGCCGAGGGACATAATGGAGGCTTCCCTGGCAGCGGAAGGAACCCATCAGGAGGTTTTACTGTGGCACAGACAACGCAAAAGAAGAAAGAGATCATTGAAAAATTCAAGACCCACGACACCGATACCGGCTCCTGCGAGGTCCAGATCGCGCTGCTCTCCGAGCGGATCGCCTACCTGACCGAGCATTTCAAGACCCATCCCAAGGATCATCATTCGCGCCGCGGCCTGCTCAAGCTGGTCGGTCAGCGTCGCAGCCTGCTCAAGTATCTGAAAAAAAGAGACATTGCCAGGTATCGTTCCCTGATCAAGGAACTCGGTATCCGCAAGTAGAAGGAACCCTGCCGCGCCCGGACAGCGGATTGCTGCCCGGGTGCGGCTTTTCTGGTCCGGCGGACCTGGAAGCGGACCACGCACAGAGACACAAAGGATACGGCGCCGGTGCCTGCCCGGCCAGGCTGGTGCAAGGCCACCGGCGTCGCATCCTTTGTGCCTCTTTGTGTTGCGTCAGTCGATGGATTCCGGGTCGCCGCCATTTCATATGCAATCCGGCATATCCGGAGACAGGAGTAATCTATGTACAAGAAAGTTGAAGCCGATGTCGGCGCCTGCACCATGACCTTCGAGACCGGCAAGATGGCGCGGCAGGCCAACGGCGCCGTGGTCGTCTCCTGCGGTGACACCATGGTGCTGGTGACGGCTGTGGCCGAGAAGAAGACCAAGGACATGGGCTTTCTGCCCCTGACCATCGAGTACCAGGAGCGGATGTATGCCGCCGGCCGTATCCCGGGCAGCTATTTCCGTCGCGAGATCGGACGACCCAGCGAAAAAGAGGTCCTCACCTGCCGGCTCATCGACCGGCCCCTGCGCCCCCTTTTTCCCAAGGGATACTGCAGCGAGACCCAGGTCATCATCACCGTCTTTTCCGCGGACCAGGAGATCGACCCCGATATCCTGGCCATGAACGGCGCCTCGGTGTCCCTGGCCATCTCCGATATCCCCTGGAACGGCCCCATTGCCGCGGCCCGCGTCGGCTACCTGGATGGCGAGTATATCCTCAATCCCACCAGGAGCCAGCTCGAACAGTCGCAGATGAACCTGGTGGTTGCCGGCACCGAGAGTGCGGTGGTCATGGTGGAGGGCCGCACCGGCGAACTGGCCGAAGACGTGATCCTTGAAGCGATCTTCTTTGCTCACCAGGGAATCCAGCCGCTGATCGGGATGCAGAACGAGCTGCGCCGGGAGATCGGCCGGCCCAAACGGCAGGTGGTGGCGCCGGAGATCAACGAGACCCTCAAGGCCCGGGTGGAGGAGGTTGCCGCCGCCGGCATGGAGGAGGTCGTCACCACGGCCGACAAGATGGCCCGTGGCGAACGCTACGACCAGCTCAAGGAAGAGGTCCTGGCGCAGGTCGACGAGGACCTCTACGAGTCCGAATCAGAGGTCCTGGACCTGTTGTCCGATTACAAGAAGTCCCTGATGCGGGATCGTATCGTCAACCGGAGCCAGCGCATCGACGGCCGCGCCTTTGACCAGGTCCGTCCCATCGAGTGCGAGGTCGGGGCCCTGCCCCGGGCCCATGGCTCGGCCCTGTTCACCCGCGGCGAGACCCAGGCCATGGTCATCGCCACCCTGGGCAGCGAGCGGGACGAACAGCACCTGGAAGGGCTGGGCGGTGACGTCTACCGCCGCTTCATGCTCCATTACAACTTCCCGCCCTTCTGCGTGGGCGAGGTCCGGTTTCTGCGCGGGCCGAGCCGGCGCGACATCGGCCACGGCACCCTGGCCCGGCGCGGCATTGAGGCGGTCCTGCCCCCGGACGACGAATTTCCCTATACCATCCGCGTGGTCTCCGAGGTCCTGGAGTCCAACGGTTCTTCCTCCATGGCCACGGTCTGTGGCGCCAGCCTGGCCCTCATGGATGCCGGCGTGCCCATCAAGACCCCGGTTTCCGGTGTGGCCATGGGCCTGATCAAGGAAGGAGACAAGGTGGTGATCCTCACCGATATCCTCGGTGACGAGGACCACCTGGGCGACATGGATTTCAAGGTGGTGGGCACCAGCGAGGGCATCACCGCCCTGCAGATGGATATCAAGATCGACGGTGTAGACCGCGAGGTCATGGGGCGGGCTCTGGCCCAGGCCAGGGAGGCGCGCCTCCATATCCTCGACAGGATGGCCCGGGCCATCAGCGAGCCCAGGGAGGCGGTCTCCGAGCATGCGCCCAAGTATATCTCCATCAAGATCCATCCGGACAAGATCCGGGACATTATCGGCCCCGGCGGCAAGGTGATCCGCGAGATGACCGCCGAGTACGACTCCAAGATCGATGTCGAGGACGATGGTACGGTCAAGATCTTCAGCAACAACTCGGAACAGTCCAAGGCCCTGGTGGCCCGCATCGAGGAGATGACCGCAATGCCCGAGGTGGGCAAGATCTACGAGGGCGAGGTCAGGACCATCAAGGACTTTGGCGCCTTTGTCCAGATCCTGCCCGGCACCGACGGCATGGTCCACATCTCGGAGCTGAAAAAGGAGCGGGTCAACAAGGTGACCGATGTCCTCAAGGAGGGGGACATGGTGCGGGTCAAGGTGATCGACATCGACAACCGCGGCCGGATCCGTCTCAGCCGAAAGGCGGCACTGCAACCCGGCGAAGAGTAGGCCGCCATGGACAGGGTCCCTCTCCGTTTCACCTGGCTCGACAGCCGTCATGCCCGGGACCTGGACCTGCCCCTCTATGCGACGGGCCTGGCCGCCGGCATGGACGTACAGGCAGCGGTGGATGAGCCGCTGACCATGGCGGCGGGTGATATCGTCCTGGTGCCGTCGGGATTTGCAGTGGCCATCACCCCGGGCTATGAACTCCAGGTACGGCCCCGGTCCGGGCTGGCCGTCGGCCACGGCATCACGGTGATCAACGCGCCGGGCACAATTGATGCTGATTACCGCGGCGAGGTCAGGATCGGCCTGGTCAACCTGGGCCGGCAATCCTTTGTCATCCACCGGGGCGACCGCATCGCCCAGCTGGTGCTGGCCCCGGTCTGCCGGGCCCGGCTGGAGGTGGTGGAACGGCTGGACCGGACCGCACGCGGCAGCGGCGGTTTCGGCCATACCGGGATTTAGGGGCGGCAGGGGCGTGCGGTTCTGTGTCCTCGGCAGCGGTTCCAGGGGCAACTGCACCCTGGTCGAGTCGGAGCGTACCAGCCTCCTCATCGATGCCGGTTTCTCCGGACGCGAGATCGGCCGGCGCCTGACCGCCATCGGTCGCCGGCCCGAAGGGCTGGACGCGATCCTGGTGTCGCACGAGCACGGGGACCATATCAAGGGGGTCGGGGTACTCTGCCGGCGGTACGCCCTTGACCTGCATATCAACCCGGCAACGCTGCAGGCGGCAGAGGCCCGGCTGGGGAGGGTCGCGGCGGTGCAGGAGTTCGCCACCGGCGAGCCCTTTGTCCTGGGAGACCTGCGGATCCACCCCTTTTCCGTATCCCACGATACTGTCGATCCGGTGGGGTTCGTCATCTCCGACGGCTGCTGCCGGTTCGGCTACTGTACCGATACCGGCAGGGTGACCAGGCTGATTGCCCATCACCTGCGCGCCTGCCAGGGCCTGGTCCTCGAGGCCAACCATGATCCGCGGATGCTGATGGACGGTCCCTATCCACCGGCCCTGAAGCAGCGTGTCCGTTCCGGCAGCGGGCACCTTGCCAACGGCGATGCCGCGGCCCTTGCCGCCACGCTCGCCGCCGGCAGCCTGCGCAGCCTGGTGCTGGCCCATGTCAGTGAAACCAACAACCGGCCCGAGCTGGTTCTGCAGGCGGTCCGTGACTGCATGGGAACCCTGTGCCGCCGCCTGTCCATCACCGTGGCCGACCAGGACAGGCCCGGCCCCATGGCTGATCTTTCGTGACAGTTCTCCGCCAGTAGGCGCTCACGGGGGCCGCACGGAGTCTGCGCTGCGCTCCGCTTACCTCTTTGCATGGTCGTGCCTGCCCGCATAGGCAGGCTACCGGAGTCTCGCTGCGCTCGCTGGCCTGTTCACATCTGGTGCATTGCTGAATTTCTCATCCCTGATGCTACTCTGGTCCCGGAGGTGTCGTGAAACCGAATCTCCTGCTGTGGGTGCTGAGTATATGTCTTTTGGCAGCACCGGCATGGGCGCAGACCTTTCTCGTCCTTACCGAGGACCTGCCGCCGGTGCATTATGAAGAGGATGGCCGGGTGGTGGGCATCGCCACCGAGGTGGTCGAGGCGATCTTCCGACAGGCGGGTCTGGAGCCGTCCATCAGGATCTATCCCTGGAAACGGGCCTATCAGATCGCCCTGCGCACAAAGGATTCTTTTATCTTCACCATCAACCGGACCCCGGAACGGGAGCATCTCTTCAAGTGGATCGGCCCGATCCTGCAGAAGCGGACCTGCCTGTTCAGGCTCAGGTCCCGCCGGGACATCCGGGTCAGGACACTTGCCGATGTCAGGAAGTACACCACGGCCGTGATCCTGGGCTATGCCCTCACCGATCGGCTCCTCGACGAAGGGTTTGCCGAAAATCGGGAACTGATCGTCACCCACAACAAGAAATCCCAGATCCGGGTCTTTCTCAGCGGCCACGCCGACCTGATCACCGGCAACGAGTACACCTTGGCCTGGGCCCTGCGCAAGGAGGGATACTCCATGGACATGGTGGAGCCGGTCCTGGTGATGACGGAAAGGGGGTACTACCTGGCCGCCAATCCATCCGTGGACAACAGCATCATCCGGCGATTGCAGGAGGCCAGCGAGGAGGTGGCCCGGAGCGGGGCCATTCCAGGGATTATCAAGAAATACATGGAGTTTTGAAGACTTCTTCCTTCCGTTTTCCCGGGGGTGGCCGTATAGGCCGCAAGCTCATCTGGAGGGTGTTTCTCTTCAGCTCGCTGATCACCCTTCTCCTGACTGCCCTCCAGCTCTACCTCGATTTCAGGGCCGATGTCGCCGGTATCAACTCCTTTCTCGAGTCCATCCGGCGGACCGATCTCAGGCCCATTGCCCAAAGTGTCTGGATCCTCGATGATGTCCAGGTCAATCTGCAGCTGGAAGGTCTCATCCATCGCCAGGATATCGTCTATGCCGCGGTCGAGGTCGATGACGGTCCCGGCTGGCGCCGGGGCAGTTCCATTCCCCGGCGCGCCATCACCGCCACCTTCCCGCTCCATTATGCGCATCACGGCAAGGATGAGCTGCTGGGCCGCCTCAGGGTCGCCGCCTCCCTGGAGGGCGTCTACGGCCGCCTGCTGCGACGGGTCAAGGTCATCCTGCTCGCCAATGGTATCAAGACCTTTCTGGTCATCGGATTTGCCTTGCTCATCTTCCAGTACCTGGTGACCAGGCACCTGGTCCACATGGCCGCCTTTGTCCAGGATCTCGAGGTGCACAGGCAGCAGCCGCCGCTCCGTCTTGATCGTCCCTCCTCCCCCGCGCCGGACGAGCTCGACCTGGTCCTCAACGGTATCAACCATATGCGCCAGCGCGGATATCAGACCTTTTGCGCCCTCCGGGAGAGGGAGCAGCGCCTGCGTCTGTTCTTCGATTCCACCGAAGAGGCTATCTTCGGCGTGGGCCTGGATGGTCGCTGTACCTTTGCCAACCAGGCCTGCCTGCGGCTGCTCGGCCACGCGGACCAGCAGGAGGTGCTGGAAAAGGACATCGTCAGCCTGGTCCAGCCTTCCTCCAGCCGCGGTGGTTCCGGCAGGAGGATCAGGAGCCTGGTCTTTGCCGCCATGCGTGGAGAACGCTCGGTGAGCAGCGACGAGGAAAAACTCTGCCGGGCCGACGGCCGATGGCTGCCCATCGCCCTGCGGGTCTACCCGGTGCTCGAGTGCGGTCGCTGCCGCGGAGCCGTGGTCTTTTTCGCCGATATCAGCGAGCAGCAGCGGTTGCAGCATGAAAAGCACCTCCTTGCCAGGGTGGTGCACCAGTCGCCACTGTCAGTGGTCATCTCCGATGCCAGGGGCAAGATCACCTATGTCAATCCGGGCTTTGAGAAGATCACCGGCTATGGCGCGGACGAGGTGCTCGGGCACAGACCTTTTTTCCTCCACAATGATCTGCTCGACCCGCACCAGTACCGCAGGATCAGGGCAACCCTCCGTCGGGGTGAGCAGTGGCGGGGCCGCCTGACCAACACCACCCGCTCCGGATCGGTCTTCAACCTCGATACCGTGATTTCGGCGGTGCGCGGCACCGATGGCAGGGTGACCAACCTGGTCGCCGTTTCCCGTGATATCACCCGTGAGATGGAGTTGCAGGATCAGCTCCACCACGCCCAGAAACTGGAGGCCATCGGCAAGCTGTCCGCCTCCATCGCCCACGAGTTCGGCAATCCGCTGCTGGGGGTGCGCTTTGCGGTGAGGGAGATCAAGACCAGGTTTGCTCCTGATTCCGAGGAGTACCGGATGATGGATCTGGCGGAGCGGGAATGCGATCGGATGAAGAAGATGATCCGCGATCTGCAGCACTTCAACCGGCCGACTACCGGGGTCAGGAGCCGGTTCTCGCTCCACGGCATCCTTGATGACATCCTCCTTTTTCACCGACGCTTTCTCGTCTCCCGCCAGATCCGTCTTCAGAAGAGATATACCGGGGAACCGGTGCATATCCTTGCGGTGGAGGATCAGATCAGGCAGGTATTCGTCAACCTGCTGCTCAATGCCGGTGAGGCCATGGGGCGGGAGGGCGGAACGATAACGGTGAGCACGGAGCTGCGGGGGAATATGGTGGCCGTGTCCATCGGCGACACCGGTGTCGGTATACGGGCCGAGCACCTGGAACATGTCTTTGAACCCTTTTTCACCACCAAGCTCGAGGTCGAGGGCACCGGCCTGGGACTGCCGGTCTCCTACGGGATCGTCACCGGCCATGGCGGTGATATAACCGTCCGCTCGATACCGGGCAGGGAGACGGTCTTCACCGTTACCCTGCCCCTGGCCTGAGTCAAGTAACCCCTTGTATGATTCATCGCATAGCCAAACTCAAACAAACTTCGTAAAATAAGGTGGCCGTCGAGGCCCAGCTACTTGAAACTCCAAGGGAGGGGGGGGTGAAGCCCCCGCCGGCCTCGTCACTGACGGTTCTGTTTTGGGCATGACAGACCGGTAACCTCGTGGGCCACCAAGCCCGTCCGTGAGCATAGGTCGTCATGCCTTTTTCTCCGTTAACCCGAACAGTTGCGTGGGACACCAAGCCCGAATTTACAAGACAGGGAGGCAGAGAGATGGAACAACAGGAAGTGTGGGTCGGTATTGACGTTTCGAGCACATCATTAGATGTGGCCGTACGTCCCTCTGGTGAATATTGGTCCGCATCCAATACCTCTGATGGGGTAGAGGGTGTTGTCACCAAGCTCCGAGCAATCTCTCCGCGCTTGATCGTCGTGGAGGCAACAGGCGGTCTGGAGGCCCATCTGGTCGCCGGGTTAGCTACTGACGGACTCCCGGTTGTTACGGTCAATCCCCGGCAGGTCCGAGATTTTGCCAAGGCCACCGGCACGTTGGCAAAAACCGACAAACTTGATGCCCATGTCATCGCCCATTTCGCCGAGGCGGTACGCCCGAAAACCCGACCGGTAAAAGACAAAGAACTGCAGGAGTTGACAGCTATCCTTACCAGGCGGCGCCAGCTTGTGGATATGTTAACAGCCGAGAAAAATCGCCTGAACCGGGCTCCAAAGAACGTGGCAAAGGATGTCCAGGCCCACGTATCCTGGCTCGAAAAACGTCTCGCCAAAACGGATGGCGAACTTAAAAAACGGATCATGAGCAATCCCGCCTGGCGGCTACAGGACGAAATATGCCGGAGTATCCCCGGAGTGGGGCGTATCCTGTCGATGTCATTGCTTGCCTGTCTCCCTGAGTTGGGCAAGGTCAACTCCCGCCAGATAGCAGCACTCGTCGGCGTGGCGCCCTTTAACCACGACAGCGGCAAGTACCGTGGTCGTCGTATCGTTTGGGGTGGCAGAGCGAATGTCAGATCAGTGCTATTCATGGCGGCGATGTCGGCTGTTCGGTTCAACCCTCGTCTCAAAGCATTCTATCAACGGTTACTCGACGCTGGCAAAAAGCCCAAGGTTGCGATAACGGCCTGCATGCGTAAACTCTTGGTCATTCTTAATACCATGGTGAAAAATAACACTGTATGGCGGGAAGATTATGCCTAAAAATATCTTGACATGAAACACAGTTGCTCACGGGATGGCTAACCATCGGTTTCCTGGTCGGCAAGATGAAATGCGAGCCCCAGGTAACCCGGGGGATCCGGACTTGTTGCCGATAGCTGCGTCGGTCAAGCGGAGGCGCACATGGAGTACGTCGAGCATTGGTCGTACCCGCTGCAACGCAGTAGATCGGACTTTTTGCGACGCCATCACGCATGTCTTGTGGCCTGAGATCATTGCAGGGCCGGATGCGGGAAAACCGTACGTCCGGCTCGCTGAGTGGGCGCTGTCCAGGGGGGGCATTGATAAAAATCGTTCCAGGAAGCGAGCTGTTTCTTCCGGGTCGACAACTTTTGTGGTCATTCGTCATAATTGTCGAAGGGATCGTGCTGTTGTGTAGTGTAACAAGCTGGTATTAAATTATTTTTGTTGCTTGTACGTTCTGGCACGGAAGTTGCTTAATATCAGGCAGGAAGGTCATGTACAGCATGAAAAGGCTGTACGATTAAATCAACGTCAGATCAGAGAGGTAATCTCATGAAAACAACGAAAACAATTGTAGCGGCGATATACTTTTCAGTACTTGCTATTGGATTGTCCGCCCAGGTTCAGGCACGGGATTTGTCGGTACCCGGGCCGCTTTCCTTTTCCGATTTTGACCAGGACGGCAACGGCGTTATCAGTGAACAGGAATTGAATACTGTCCGGGCAGAGCGGCAAGCAGCAGTCCGTGCATCGGGTCGGCTTGGTCGCGGTATGGCCAATGCGCCGAGTTTTAGCCAGCTTGACACCAACGGAGATGGCCAGATTACGCCGGAAGAACTGTCCGCCGGTCAACTGGCCCAGAGAAGGAATCGCGGTATGGGCCGTGGCCGAGGTATGGGGCGTGGCCGAGGTATGGGGCAGCAGGTTCAGTAAGTGGAACTTTGTCCGCTCAGTATCGGTTCGCTAGAGGGCATCCACAGAAATGGTGCAACCCAACGCGGTATTGACGCCTGCAACCCCAATGTTGCCTGGTGAGGAGAAATCTCCTGTGCATCTTTACATCATCCTTACAGTGCAGAAGATCCGCTGGGAGGGCGACCAACGCTCGCCCGAAGGGGCTGTTCAGGCATGAACTTGCCGGAGGAACCAAAAAAAATTGTGACGATTTCGTCTGCCAGCCGTAATTAGGGTAGATACAGTCGAACATGCGACTCAATGGACCAGGTAACTGAACGAAAACATGGGAGGTAACCAAAATGCGACAGTTAACATCAAAAATTGCAAAAACACTCGTGATGGCTGCGGCACTGGCAATGCTTGCTTCGCCGGCTATGGCTCAACACGGGAAAAATATCGGCGACGGCACTGGTGACGGCACACCCGACCGTGACCGCCTGCGCGACGGATCCTGCCTTGATCTGACCGGGGGTGTTCCGGGCAATCTCCTTGCCGGGCATCATGGGAACAGGAGTGGAGACCGGGACGGCACACCCGACCGTGACCGCCTGCGCGACGGATCCTGCCTTGATCTGACCGGGGGTGTTCCGGGCAATCTCCTTGCCGGGCATCATGGGAACAGGAGTGGAGACCGGGACGGCACACCCGACCGTGACCGCCTCAAGGATGGTTCTTGTCGGATAACGGCTTGATATCATAGAGTCTGACAGAATAAACCAGGGCGCGTTCTTTGGTGGACGCGCCCTTTTTATTTTTGTTGTCACCTGCTGTTTTTCACCCTTTGAACAATGATGGCGTCGCAAAAAGTCCGATCTACTGCGTTGTAGCGGGTACAGCCGATGCTCGACGTACTACGCCTCCGCTTGGCCGACACCGCTACACCTTGTATCTCGAACTTTTATGCTGAGCCATCTTTAAAGAGTGATGGACTTTTTACGAGTCCATCAACAATGTCGACACCAGGTATGACACCCTACGGCAGATCCTGGCTTTGCGATCTATGGGCCTGGGCCGGATGCGGTTCCAAGGGCCGGGGCATGAGGTCGGCAAGCTGGAGAATGTCCGGGAGCTCGTGCCGGGGCATGGACACCCAGGAGTTTCGGCCGGTAGCCGACACTGTGCCACGTAAGCGCTCACAGGAACCGCATCTTTGCACGGTCGTGCCTGCCCGCATAGGTAGGCTATAGCGGCCAGGCACGCCCGCACAAATCTGCGGCCCCTGAGAGCGCTTACACCATTGTGGTCGGACAA
>Ga0256840_1001016_pt1 | contig 27361 bp, 27 predicted proteins | sample 355202metaG_FD_185969 | JGI IMG/M metagenome (GOLD analysis project Ga0256840, IMG submission 185969) | Hydrothermal vent microbial communities from Mid Atlantic Ridge, Atlantic Ocean - 355-202 | ecosystem: Environmental > Aquatic > Marine > Hydrothermal vents | place: Atlantic Ocean: Mid... | reverse complement strand
ATGGACTTTGCATGTGGGAAGCGATTGAAATCCGTCATAGTGGAAGTGGTCGATAATCTTGAAAAACATGGACACTTTCCTTTCACTCAGCAAGTAAAAGAGAAATTACTCAAAATGAGTGCTTCCAGCATTGATAGGATGTTAAAAGGTGAAAGGAAGAAGTTCGAGATAAGGGGTAAATCCCACACGAAGCCAGGGACTCTTTTAAAGCAACAAATAAAGATAAAGACATTCTCAGAATGGTCTGATTCCAAGGTAGGTTTCTTGCAGATAGACCTTGTTGGACATGATGGGGGAAATCCCAAAGGGGAGTTTTGCTACAGCTTGGATATGGTAGATGTAGTAAGTGGATGGGATGAAGTGGTGGCGATAAAGAACAAAGCACAAATATGGACTGTTCAAGCGATTGACGTTGTACGAAGGAGATTACCATTTGAGATGCTTGGGATAAACTCAGACAATGGTTCTGAATTCATAAACGCACATCTTTCAAAGTATTGTCAATCGAACAAGATTGATTTCACACGCTCGCGCAAATACAAAAAGAATGACAACTGCCATGTTGAGCAAAAGAATTGGTCTGTAGTCAGGAGAAATGTGGGATATTTCAGGTATGATACTCAAGAAGAGTTAAAACTTTTGAATAAGCTGTATGGATACTTAAGGCTTTATAACAATCATTTCCAAGCTTCGATGAAACTGATTGAAGAAATGAGATATGGGAGCAAGGTAACAAAGCGCTATGATAAACCCACCACTCCATACGAAAGACTCTTGAGTTCTAAAGATGTACCTCAAGAAAAGAAAGAAGCTCTTCGTCAAACACACGAAACACTTGATTTATATGATTTAAAGCGTAAGATAGTGAAATGTGCGAACAAGCTCTTCAAGATAAATGAGAAAAAGAAAACGGAAAGGAGGCATCTCGATTCCGTCAAATTCAATGTGTAGATTTTATTTTGAAGCAACGAATGTTACTTCCTGTAGATTTTATTTTGAGGCATCACGTATCCCGAGTTGACTCTCAGCTACCGCTTGCGCCTTCGCGCCCTACAAAATACAGTAGAACGGACATGGAAGTGGGAAAGATATTGGTCGCGGCTACCGCCTCGGTCATGAAAGCAGGAAAAACATTGTGCACCGCACAATCCTGCTCCTTTTTAGGAAAGATTAAGTCTCCTCTATCAAGAGGAGTGCCTGAAAGGCGGGGTGTGTAATTCTCATACAAATCACACCACTCCATATGAAAAAGTCTTGAGTTCTAAAGATGTACCTCAAGAAAAGAAAGAAGCCCTTCGTCAAACACACGAAACACTTGATTTATATGATTTAAAGCGTAAGATAGTGAAATATGCGAACAAGCTTTTCAAGATAAATGAAAAAAAGGAAACGGAAAGGAGGCATCATGTATCTGAACATCAGAGGAAGCGTGGAAGAGTGGCATATTTATCGTGTATGACACTCAAAATGGTAAAATAGTTACCAAAGGGGGTGTTGTTGTGGAGTTAGACGGTTTTGGCAATATTTTTGGGGTGATAAGAAAAAATCCAAGAGTCATCTTTCCAGCTCTTATAGGAGTTGCTGTGGCTTTGCTCCTCAATATAATTTCGTTTGAATACTCCAGGATGCTCAAAACGATGAATTTTGGGTGGATACCGTTCTCATTCGAAATTTTCAAATGGGGTGTGGCCTTTACTCTGTCAGGGTTGACAACTTTACTCATGAAAAAGAATGCAAAGGAATCTCATGAACTTTTTTCTAAAATATTTTTGGATGTTTTTATATTTTCCACCTTCATGGCATTTTTCGTTGTTACAGGGTTTGGCTTGTACGTTGTACCAGGTTTGCTAATTCTCTTTTTCATGATCTACATACCGATCGAAATGGTACTAGAACAAAATACAAGCTCTTTGGAAAGATTCAAGGGAAACTTGAACTTCATTTTGGAAGATGCTCATGTTATTCATACATTTATTGCTCTTCTTTTGATAATTGTTTTCACGTTAATTCCATATATTGGTGAGTATATAGCGATGTTCTTCTACATTCTCTGGATCCCAAATATCTATATCTCCGGGAAAAAGGAGAATGATGAAGAAGTAGAGTGGTGATGCTTGTTGGAAGATTATGAAAAAGCGATGCGTGAAATACTTACTCAAATTAACAAAGAATACGGCTCATCTAACGCTAAATTGGTAAAAAGAGCTTACGAATTTGCTAAAATCGCCCACGAAGGGCAAGCACGTGAAAGTGGCGAGCCTTACATTTCTCATCCTGTTAGCGTTGCAAAGATCGTTTCAGATCTTGGTATGGATCCCCCAACGATATGTGGAGCGTTGCTTCACGATGTTGTCGAAGACACAAATACGACTATAGAAACAATGAGAGAAGAATTTGGTCCTGAAATCGCCTTAATAGTTGATGGTCTCACTAAAATAGAAGCGCTGGAAAAAGAAGACGTGAAATTTTCCGAGATCGAGACAATTCGAAAGATGATTTTTGCGATGGCTCAAGATATACGCGTTGTGATAGTTAAGCTTGCTGACAGGCTGCACAATATGAGAACTTTAGACGCTCTAAAAACTGAGAAACAGAAGCAAAAGTCCCGCCAAACGATGGAAATTTATGCTCCAATTGCCAATCGAATTGGGATATACACTATAAAAAGGGAACTCGAAGATCTTTCATTTAAACACTTGTACCCAAAAGATTACCAAGAGATCAAAAAACTCGTTGATAAGAAAATCCGAGAGAGAAGTCAGGAAATAGAATTCTACAGAAAGAAACTGGATGAATCCCTCAGAGAAAATAACGTGGATTTCATAGAAATTGATGGCAGGATCAAGCATTTTTACAGTATATGGAGGAAAATGCACATCAAAAACAAACAATTTAGCGAGATATACGATCTGTTTGCCCTAAGGATTTTGGTTAAAGACGTCTCAAGGTGTTACACGTCTCTCGGAGTGGTACACAACTTATGGAATCCAATACCAGGAAGATTCAAAGATTACATAGCTTCTCCAAAATCAAACGGTTATCAAGCGCTTCACACCTCCGTAATGACCGATAAGGGAGACGCTTTAGAGATTCAAATAAGAGATGAGAGGATGCATCATGAAGCTGAATACGGAATGGCTGCGCACTGGAAATACAAAGAAGGTGAAGTGAGAAAAAGTGAGTGGATCAACAGGCTAATTGAATGGCAAAAAGATTATGCCAAAGGTCTTTCGAGATGGCGAGACTTTGCAAAAGAGCTCCAGCTTGACGAAGTTTTTGCATTTACTCCAAAAGGAGAAATAAAGCATTTACCAAAAGGTGCGACTCCTATAGACTTTGCTTATACCATACACACAGATATAGGCAACCACTACGCGGGAGCAATTGTGAACGGCCGCATGGTTCCAATGGGATACAGAATACGGAATGGAGATAGAATACGCATAACAGTTGATAAAAACAGCACTGGACCGAGTCTTGATTGGCTTAAATACGCTCATAGTTCCAGAACGCGGGCGAAGATAAAAAAATACCTTCGTGAGCGATTTTCAAAGGATTACATAGCTCGCGGACGAGAAATTTTACGTGAAATAGCAAAAAAACACCACGTTTCGGTTGAAGACCTCCTCACCGACGAAAAAATTAAACATTATCTTGATGTGCGTCATATAGAGAGTGAAGAGGAATTTGAAGTTCGTTTGGGGGAAGGAGCTATCACATCTCTCCAGGTTGAAAAGCTCATTGAGAAAAAACCACCAAAAGAAACAGAGATCTCGTATGCACCTTCAAAACCGGAAGGAAAGGAAATATTTGTCGAAGATCTCGACGGAATAGAAGTTCATTTTGCAAAATGTTGTAATCCAGTACCGGGAGATCCTATTGTAGGTGTCGTAACACGAAGCCATGGTATAAGCATACATACTGCAGACTGTAGAAATTTGAGGGGTGTCGACCGCGAACGAGTCGTTAAAGTTTCTTGGGGAATAAAATCCGATGAACTTTTTGAAGCAAATGTGGGAGTAAAAGCTTATGATAGAGAAAAATTCTTGGGAGATATAATGAACAGAATTCGAGAAAAGCACATTCAAATTGTCGGTGTGGTATCTTATGCTGATGATGTTGGAATAGCACACGCATCAATTCGAGTAAATGTTTCTGATTTAGAGCAACTGAAGGATCTTATGGAACATATACGTAAAGAAAAGGGAATCATTGAAGTTCGAAGAGAAAGGGGAGGAATGAGTGAGGGCAGTGGTCCAGCGCGTTACAAACGCAAAGGTTGAAGTCAAACAAGAGACAGTTGGAGAGATAGATAAAGGAATTTTGGTATTTCTTGGTGTGGGAAAAGATGATACTTGTGATGATCTTCTGTGGATGGTAAAAAAGATACCAAACCTCAGAATATTTGAAGACGAAAACGGAAAAATGAATAGATCTTTGGTAGACATCAATGGCGATATACTTGTGGTTTCGCAATTTACCCTCTACGGAGACTGCCGCCGCGGAAGACGTCCTTCATTTTCAAATGCCGCTCCCCTTGATGTTGCAAAGAAAATGTACGAGGAATTTTGCGCACGTCTCTCAGAGAAGTACAACAGTCTTAAAGTCTCTCGGGGTGTTTTTCAAGCTGATATGAAAGTCATTCTTGCAAACGACGGGCCCGTAACTTTGCTTTTAGATTCCAAGGGGGATTTTTAATCTGCTTAAACTCTTTCTTGAGGTTCATAACCAGTAAGCTTTATGAATATTTCCTCAAGTGTTGGCATAGAAGTGTTAAATGATTTCACACGAAGATGCTTCTCTGTAATTATTCGCATAATCTCTCTAAAAGTATTTGAAGATGTGTATAATATTTCCAGTCGATCCAAGTTTTTGCTGATCTTTTTCACATCCTTAAGAGTACCAAAAATCTTTTGCATGCTTTCAATTGATAGGTTATCCTCCAATTTTACCGTGATCTTTTTCACCTCGCTGTCAAAATTAGATTTGAGCTCTTCTAAAGTACTGATGATCAAAATTTTCCCTGATTTCATTATCGCTATTCTATCTGCCAAACTTTCAACTTCTTTCATCAAATGAGTGGTGAGAATCACGGTGGTTCCATTGTTATTTATGCGTTTTATAAGATTCCTCACTATCAATGAAGTTTGGGGATCCAATGCAAGAGTCGGTTCGTCAAAAAAAACTATTTTGGGAGAGTGAATGAGCGCACGAATAGTATTAACTCTTTGCTTCATACCGGCAGAAAACGTGTCAACTGTTTTATTTCTCCAACGCCACATTTCTACCAATTTCAACAGCTCTTCTGCTTTCCGCATTGCCACACTTTTGGGTACATGATACAGTCCCGCAAAGAACAGAAGATTTTCCAAGGCTGTGAGTCTTTCATAGAGAATTACGCTCTCTGAAGCCAAACCAATCCGTTTTCTCACTTTCTTTTTCTCATGCGAAAGTTCATGTCCCATAATGTGAATCCTACCAGAATCTGGTTGTATAAGAGTGGCAAGCATCTTAATAGTAGTGGATTTCCCAGCACCATTTGGTCCAATTAGCGCAAAACATTCACCGCTTTTCACCTCAAAAGATATGGAATCAACGGCAGTTATAGACTTAAAATGTTTTGTTAGTTCTTCGACTTCTATGGCATTCAATTCGCATCCTCCTCGACTTTCCAAATCCACCAATCTTTTTTCCACCTTAAAGGATAATCGCTACATGAATATCCATAACGTTTGTACCCGTGGGACCAGTAATAATTAGGTCATCAAGTTTTTCAAAGAAGTGAAAAGAGTCATTGTTATTTAGAAACTTTTTATAGTCCATTCCTATATTTTGAGCCCTTTCCAAGCTTGTACCATCAACGATCGCACCAGCAGCAATAGAGTATCCATCTATTCCATCTGTACCGAACGATACAAACGAGATCTTCCTTCTTGCTATTATTGGAACGATGGAAAGAGCCATTTCTTGATTCCTGCCCCCCATACCATCCCCTTTAACGGTAACAGTTGTCTCTCCCCCACTTATAACAGCAATTGGGGAACTAAAGTCCGTATGCCCGGATTCGATTTCTTTATATATTCCTCCGAGAGCTTTTGCAACTTCTCGCGATTCACCCTGAATGCCAGAACCAAGATACAAAGTTTCATAACCGTTACTATTCATAAAATTCCTCGCAGCTGCGCAAGCATCCCGGTTTGACGCAACTATTACATGTTCAACCTTTTTCCTGGATCGAACGCATTCATTGTTCTTTATGGCATCTTCAACAGTTTGTGGAATTTCTACACCATATTTCTCAAATATTTCGAAAATGTCCCTTGGACTTATATCTTGATGAAAAGTAGGGCCGGAAGCTATTGTTCCCAGATCATCTCCGATCACATCGGACATTACAAAAGAAATCATGGGAGCTCGTGCAAAGTCAGAAAGTTTCCCACCCTTTACGAAAGAGAGACTCTTTCTTACAATATTCAATTCTTCAATGTTCGCACCGGATTTCATTAGAGATTGAGTGATATTCTGTAATGTCTCAAGATCTACTTTTGGGTATTCAAAAAGTGCCGATCCTCCACCTGATATCATAACAAGCACAAGATCGCTTTCACTTGTTTTCTTGAGAATTTCGATCGCATATTTGGCGGCTTCAACACTCTTTTCGTTGGGAAATGGGTGTCCACCTTGTATGTATTTGATTTTAGAATCTCCGAACCTGCTCACGTCTTCATTTGTTACCACCACTCCCTTTTCAACCTCGAAAAAATCAGTGGCAGCCTTGGCCATTTTTAAACTTGACTTCCCAAACGCCACGAGATAAACTTTCCCGGAAGGTCTTTTAACATCTTCAAGTTTTTCGAAAGTCTTCTCGTACGGATCTATAGACTTAAGAACATGAGAAATGAGTTCACGTATAAGCACTCGATTTTTCTTGCCGGAAATCATCATCACATCCTTCCTAAACACATAGGTTCAATATTTCCTTCACATCTGAAGGTTGAAGCTTCTTTAGTCTTCCAAACGGGGTCCTCATTGCAGCATTTTCAACTATTTTGTCAACACTTTCTACCGGAATTTTCGCATCAGACAGCGAAACCGGAAGTCCTATACTTTTATACCAATCTTTTAGACGATCTATACCCATTATTGCGGCCTTTTCATGATCAAGTTCATCAATGCCAAAGACTTTGTTGGCAAATCTCGCAAATTTCTCAACATCTTCCTTGTATGTGTACCTCATCCAAGCTGGCATGATTATTGCAAGACCGGATCCATGTGCTATATCGTAAAGCGCGCTCAAAGAATGCTCTATTGCATGACTTGCCCAGTCTCCTCCGCTTCTTCCTGTGCCATTTATTCCATTGAGCGCAAGCGTTGCACTCCACACCAGATTGGCGCGAGCCTCGTAATCATCGGGAGTTTTTATGAGAATGTTTGTGGAATCTATAACCGTTCTTACGATCCCTTCCGAAATCTCGTCCATGATTTGAACATTCCTGCTACCATCAAAATAAAGTTCCAAAACATGCGCTATCACATCAGCAGCTCCATTTGCGGTTTGAATTTTTGGGAGTGAAAACTGCACACTCGGATCAAGTATAGAAACTCTTGGATAACTCTTGACAGACCAAAAAGAGTATTTTTGCTTAGTTTTTTCGTTTGTAATAACAGCTCCGCCATTCATTTCCGAGCCCGTTGCAGATATTGTCAGTACAACATAAATCGGTAAAGATTTCTTTGCTTTGTACTTACCTATAAAAGCGTCCCAAATATCCCCTTCATAATAAAATCCAGCGGCGATTGTTTTAGAGCTGTCGATCACGCTTCCGCCACCAATGGCGATTATCCCGTCTACTTGTTCTTTTCTCGCCAGATCCACACCTTCGTGAACCTTACTCAAAACGGGATTTGGTTTAACCCCTGAAAGTTCCGCAAAGTCAATACCGTAAGACTTTAAAGAGCTGATAACCTGATCATAAACACCATTTTCCTTTATACTTCCCTTGCCGTACACCAACAAAACCTTTTTAGACGTTTTTACCACTTCTTCACCCAATTTGGATATCTTTCCCTTGCCAAATATGATCTTTGTTGGATTCTGAAAGACAAAATCTTTCATGCTATCTACCTCCCGCAAAGATTATGAATTTGAACTTCTATAATCTTTAATTGCCTTATCCAATTGAACTAACAAACTTTCTAAATTCTCCCCATCCGATGGATAGGAAGCAATAGCATATTTGATTCTGACGTCGTATTTGAATGTCATGATCTTTGAGGTAATGGTTTTCCATTTTATTTCAGCATCCGGTTTCCTCATTCCAGTCAAACAAAGTAGAAACTCATCTTCTCCGTATCTACAAGCAATATCCGTAATTCTTGAGCTTGTCGTTATCGCTTTTGCTATGAATTTCAAGAGCACATCACCGTTGAAATGCCCATATTTATCGTTGAACTCTTTCATATCTTTGACATCCATCATGATCAAAGATACAAAGTCGTTTTCTCTTTTGGCCCGTGCGATTTCACGAATCGCAAGCTCTTCAAACTCTTGGCGTGTAAGCAGGCCGGTTAATGGATCATATCGCCTGGACAAACTGCTTTTCTCCGATAACTCATACATGGATATGAAAGAAGTTATGTAGTACAACAACATTTTTACCATTTCTCGCAGCCTATCATTCACCGTGAGTTTATCAAAATTAACAACGAATTTAACTTTTTCTGAATCCGTTTTCAGTTCAATACTCATAGTACTATCAAACACACGATCAAAGTTAAACTCGTTGACGGTTCCAAGATGTATCATAAGGTCTCTGTATTTCATTCCCACCCCATTTATGGATCTTGAAAAGTCTAACATTCGTCTGAACGCTATTTTCAAGGCACTTTCGAGGTCCTTTCGTTTAGCTTTAACATCGTTGAAAAGTATTGAAAACTCCACAAGTAAATGGCTGATATTGGTGAGCTCTGAATTCGTTTCGCTCAAATCCTCAACGAGATCGCTGTATTCACGTGACCTCTTTTCAACTTCATCAACAAGCGCGTTATACTTGTCAATGGCAGGATTATTTTCATTCTCAACCACTTCATATCTTTTGAACGTGTCAAGTTCTTTAAGAAATTCTGCGAATTTAACGAGAGGATTGATGTTTTTTCCATAAACCCTGTAAAATAAACCATACGATATCAGGAAAAACGCGAATAATACAAACAGGTATATGAGTTGAACTTTTAAGATCGAAAGCAATAAAGGGGAAAAAGGCTTCTCCAAAATAATACTGTAGCCATCAAAGTTCATCTTTTTCACATTTACGATCATTCCATCTTCTACAAATGGATGGAGAATTTTGTGTGCGATCAAAGCGGAAAAATCTTTCCATACAGGTGTTCCTGTCAAACTCACTCCGAGTCCGGTACCATCAACCAAGAAAACATCACTGTTTTTGAGCTTATTCAATCTAATCGGAGAGAACTCCGCAATTGCCATGTGTTTCCCGTTTCCTGTTTTAGAGGCGATCGTGATCAGCGGAAGATCATCCTTTTCATGCAAAAGCGATATATAATTTCCCTTTAACGAAACGAATTTGTAGATATTCGAGTACCTGTAATTTGCTTTTGAATTGAGAGTCCCGAAAGACGATATGACATCTCCCCTCAGATCTATTAAAGCAAATCCCTTTATCCCCGCCTCTTTCGCAAGGGAAGAGGCATAAGGGGTAAGACGGAACATCGAAAGCGTGTTGAAAAAACTTTCAAAATTATCTGAAACGTGATCAGCTATCGAATTTTGGTAACTATTCAGATCTTTTAGACGATACTCATAATTCAAATACACTTCCCCGCACATCAACAAAAATAGTGTGAATAAAACTAAGGGTATCGTGATCTTGGGCTTCATTTTTCTCCTCCAAATGTCCAAACGAGTTTGAAGTTCAAAGGTAACACCTCATAGAAATATATAGGTGAATTCACACTCTTAGCTTTGAAGGAGAAATTTCCCCTTTCTCCGAGAAAAATATGACTTCCAAGATATTTGTAAACTCGATCGGAAGGAATCCTGTTTTTGGCAAGATCGTACGTAACGATCACAGCATCGTGGGCTAAAATAGCTGGAGAGGTAACTTGAAGATTTATATCAGCCATTTCATTCTCAAATGCTGAGGATACAGCGTGTAAATTGACAAATCCGACTGTTATCATCCCTTCCGAAATTTTGATATTCCTCATTAACACATCGCCCCTGAAACTCCAATCACTTCCTATAAATGGGATTTTCCCAAACTTTGATTCTATCTTTTGCATGACATTTACGGATTCTTGGGCTGACATGATCAACACGAGCGCGTTTGGAGCCTTATTAATAGAAGAAATATCGGATATGGAAAGCGTTTTAGTTTCAATACCTTTTAGATCTTTAACAATCTCGTTTGAGAGATAATTCACGTATTTCGCATTCGAGGCACTTTTTACAATTAAAATCGTTCTATATCCTTTGTATCTTATATATGCCGCTATTGCTCGTGCTTGGATATCATCCGTTGGTGAAATCGTGTACACATACTTAGAGTCGTTCACAACCTGAGGATTTGTAACTTGAGACTCTATTAGAATTGAATGACTCTTTGATAACAAATCTTCTATTTTTTCAACATCAGAAGACGTATCAAGTCCCACAAAATACCTAACACCCATCTTTATGGCGTGTTCCAATGCTTTTCTGATATTTCCATCGGCATAATTGACATTCACAAATTCAACGTTGTTTGGCAGCTGTTTCAGTGCGAGCAAAACACCCGCACGTTCACCTGAGTAACTCTCTGTTGTTGAAATCAAGATGCCAACAACAGGCTTTTTGTTGAATACTTTAAAAAACAAAATTGATCCCGCGGTAATCACCGCAATTGTTATCACCAAAATTACTAATTTTTTTCTCATTGTGTCCTTTTTGCCATTTCCGATGCAATGTATGATGCAACATCGGATGGCATCGTTCCAGCTCCAAATCCGGCATCATACCCGAGCTCAACGGCAAGTTCGTGCGTTATCCGTGGTCCTCCTGCAATTAGTAATACCTTATCTCTCATTCCTTCGGCTTCCAATACGTCTACAAGTTCAGTGAGATGCTTTATGTGAATATTTCTCTGCGTAACCACTTGAGAGACAAGTACAACATCTGCGTTGACATCTCTGACCTTTTTTGCCAACTCAGTTGGTGCAACTTGACTGCCAAGATTGTAAACTTTGAACATCTTGTATCGTTCCAAACCAGAGTCACCATGAAATCCTTTCATGTTCAGAATGGAATCTAATCCAACGGTATGTGCGTCTGTACCTATTGTTGCTCCAACAATAGTCACAGGTCGCCTGACATTCGTGGATATGTACTCATCCACTTGCTCCATATCCATCTTGGGTGATTCAACACCAAGAGCTTTTATTGAATCATAATCAACGAATTTTTCCGTTCTACCGTAAACAACAAAGAATGTGAAATCATCACCTAAGTCCTCAGAAAATACGATCTGCACTTCTGAAAATCCCATTGAACTCACAAGTTGTCTCGCCGCTTCTCTGGCACGCGGACCATTTGACACAGGAAGTGTAAAAGAGAGCTGAACGGCACCATCGTCCATTTGATCGCCATATGGCTTGATATGAGAAAGATTGACCTTCTTCACACTCATACTCTCTCACCTCTGAGTTCGTCTACCATGCTTTCAAGTATCGGATTGTAATAATCTTCTCCCTTGGAAAAAACACCATCTCCACCTTTGCCTTCATCACGTTTTCTTGCTATATCTCCGAATGTCCCTTCTTCTATCGCTGATATAAGTCCCACTTCTTTTACATGCTCTAAAAGCTTCACCGCATTTTCAAGAACTTCATTCGCTCTCTTCTGTATAAATCCATCTCTCTTAAAGACTATTTCACCACCTATGTTTTTCGCGTTGTTAAAAACGTATTTAGCATTTGAAATGGCTAAATACCTATCCTGAAGAAAGGGCGTGTGTACTGCTTCAGTAAGCATGCCAAGCAGTTGAATGGATTGTCCCGTCATGATTGACACAAGATTGTAAAGGGTGTTCATAGCGTACCCCTTGAAAATATTCCCAGTCATATGCCGAGTCGGTGGCATGTACTTTGGAGTGGCTTCAGGGAAAAGCTCACGTGTCAGCATAGCATGCGCTATTTCGTACAAAAAACCATTGGGCACATCCGGATCTATCTCAAACGCGTGGCCTATTCCCATGTATTTAGGTTTCATGTAACTCTTCAAAGCAAATTGTTCATTTATGAGCTGAGAGGTCGTAACTGTGTGCGCACGATCGATGGGATCAGATGTTTTTATGTAATTATCTTCTCCAGTGTTTATGGTAATGTGAGAATAAGCAGATATAAGCCTTGAGGTGTATTGATCCACAAATGTTCTGATCATATTTATATTTCTAAAAAGAATACCATACATGGAGTCATTCAAAAGAAAATCAAGGCCTTCGAGTGCTCCCATAGCACTGATCTCAGGCATGCAAAGCCCAGATGCATAATTCGTAAGACGCACGTACCTTCCAACCTCTTGTTGCACTTCATCAAGGGCTCTACGCATGATCTTGAAGTTTTCCTGTGTGGCATAAGTTCCACCATACCCTTCAGTTGTAGCTCCATACGGCACATAATCCAACAGAGATTGAGCGGTAGATCTTATCACAGCTACTATATCTGCACCCTCTTTTACTGCTGCCCGTGCTTGAACAACATCTTCATAAATATTTCCCGTTGCCACTATAACGTATAAATATGGTTGTGGAGGGTCTCCCAATTCTTCAAGCATTCTGTCGCGCATCTCTCGAACTTCTGCTATACGTTTGACCGCTGATCTTGTCATTTCATCGATCTTTTCTGCGACAATCCCTTCATTTTGTGGGGGAAGATCCATCAGTGAAAATTCGCGTCTACCGATAGCTTCGGCCAATTCTTGAGGTGTCATCGATTTTGCAACGCATCCATTTGCTATCCAGTATGCTATGCCACGATCGATGCCTCCACCATTTTTCACATCATCAACAACAACATTTGGAAGCGGTACGCCTTCCGCGTCGATCCCATCAATACCGTAAAGTCTCGCAACGGTTCTCTCAACAGAAGTGGTGCTTTTAGCATCTATAAACCTTTGAACGTCGTCCGTAACATCTTTTGCGAGTTCTCTCGCTCTCCTCACCAAATTTTCATCAAGATCCAAATGCGGTATCTTTTTGTTCAAGAGACTCATGCCTCCTCTCAGTAAATACTACGGGCGCGGCAAGCAGCGCCCCTACGAAAAGAAAATTTCATCACTTTTGGTAAGATGTCCATTTGGATTTTCTCTATCGAACTCCCACCGTAAAGGGTTATCTAAGATATATTGTCTTACGTTTCTCAACTCCTTCTCGTTTCTTATAATATGTTCATAATAATTGCGCTGCCAAAAAGCTTGTCCTGTGCGTGATAACATTTTGTTTATTTTAATGGAAGATATCGACTTAAAAGCTCTCACAATATTACCTAATGTGCATGCATTACTGGTAGGGGCGCGGCAAGCAGCGCCCGTTCTAATAAAGATGAGCCCGTGAACATGATTCGGCATTATAACAAATTGATCCAATTTAACATTCGAAAACCGATTTGACAAGCTCAACCATGCTTCTTGGACAATTACTCCAAGATCGTTAAACATCATCTCGCCACCTTTAATTTTCCCGAGAACGCAAGATTTATTTTGTACACATACTGTTATAAAATATGCACCAGTTTGAGAATAATCATAGTTTTTTAATCTAATTGAGTGTCTGTTATGATAAATTTCTATCGCTCGCCTCTCTATGAATCTTTAACCGTTTTCACAACCTCATCAATTGGTAACCTCATCTGTGTCCCATCCGACATCCTTTTAAGAGTATAAAGCCCGCTTCTTACCTCATCTTCTCCTACAACCAACACGTAACGGGCATTTCCCTTTGAAGCGTTCTTGAACTGGGATTTTACCTTTCTTCCCATAAGATCGACATCTACTCTCAAAACTTTTGAAAGTTCCTTGGCTATTTTTAACACATCAGCGCGCTGATCATCTCCAACTGCGACAATATAAAGATCCACATCTTGAAAAGATGGAATTTTTTCCTCGGTTTTTAAAGCGAGAATGATCCTTTCCATACCAGCCGCAAATCCGACAGATGGTGTTGACGTACCACCGAGTTCCTCAACTAAGTTATCGTATCGTCCGCCACCAATTATTGCATCTTGAGCTCCAAGTAAAGGATACTTTATTTCAAAAACCGTTCGTGTATAATAATCAAGTCCTCTAACTATCGATGGATCAACTTCGTATTCTACATTAAGCTTGTCGAGCAAACTTTTCAACTCTTCGAAATGCACTTTGCAATCGTCACACAGGTAATCCAGAATGTTTGGAGCAGATTTGGCGTATTCAGCGTCACGTTTACAATCCAAAAGTCTGAGTATATTCCGATTGTAACGTGTCTTACAATCGCTGCAGAGCTCATCGAGAAGTGGTTTGTAGTATTCTTTCAAAGCTTCTTTGTAGCTTGGTCTGCACTTCTCACAACCGGTTGAATTTATCTTCAATTTGAAATTCTCAAGTCCAATTGCTTTCAAGCTTTCAATAGCCACGAGTATGGTGTAAACATCTGCTATAGGTAATGAAGATCCTATAAGCTCGATTCCATATTGATGAAATTGGCGAAGCCTTCCAGCCTGAGGGCGTTCATAACGAAACATTGGACCTATGTAAAAGAATTTTTGAGGTAATCCCTTCGATGCCAAATTGTACTCAACAAAAGCTCTCATCACAGGCGCAGTGCCTTCTGGTCTAAGTGTTACAGATCTTCCACCTTTGTCTTCAAAAGTGTACATTTCTTTTTGAACTATATCGGTTTCTTTTCCCACTCCTCGATCAAAAAGTTCAGTTGCTTCAAAAATCGGCGTACGTATTTCGGAGAATCCAAAATGCTCTGCCACATTCCTGAATTTATTCTCAACCCATTCCCAAATGTACGCATTTTCTATGATATCGTTTGTGCCTTTTATCCTCTTGATCATGTATCCTCCTATCAACAGACGAACACAGTTCGCCTCTATGTTCTTTCAACAACAAATTCGTCGTACATCTTTTTCAACCTTCTTATGTCTTCCCATGTGAGAGCTTTGGGAGAACCTGGTGCTTTGGAAGCATTGCGGAGCAAATAGCTTGGATGAAACATTGGAAAGATCTTTATTTCGTCTTTCCACTCAAAGAGCTTTCCTCTGGAAACGGTTATGGATTCCGCTTTAGCCCCAAGAAAAAATTTCAGAGCCGTTGCACCAAGAGGGACAATTATTTTAGGATTTATGGCGGCAATTTGGGCATATAGATAATGTGAGCATGCTTCAACTTCATTTGCCAAGGGGACTCTGTTATTTGGAGGTCTACATTTCACTATGTTGGCTATGTAGAGATCCTGACGGTTAAACCCGGCAGATTCCAGTATTTTATCGAATAATTTCCCAGCTCTACCCACAAACGGTCTGCCGGTCTTGTCTTCTTCTTCTCCTGGTCCTTCTCCTACAAAGATGATTGGAGAATATATGTTGCCTTCACCTGGAACGGCATTTGTACGTGCATTCCCAAGTTGGCATGCTTTACAACTTTTCACCCTATTTTCTATTTTCTTCATTACTTCTTCTCGAGTCAAAAAAACACCTCCCATACCTCACCATTTTACCACAGTAAGAGCAGCAATGGCGAGAAAAGCCATCTGATATGCGAGTCCTTCTTCAAGTTCAAATGGATCACCAAAATTCGGAAACGAAATCCTTTTTCCCACCAAAATCCCAATTGCAATTGTCGCTAAAATTTCTGTCGTGTACATAACGCCCCCAAATGGAATTAAAAACATCAAAGAAAGAATGGCAAATTCAAGTGGAATTTCGAAGGGAGAAAACTTCCATTTTAAATCCGGGCCAAACAGGTTCGCAACGTAGACAGATGTGACAAAAGTTATCAAGATAGACACCATTGGATGCGATTCTCCAATGGCTATCTTTGCGAAATATCCAGCAAGTGGGGGCATTCCTGCAAGAGAAAGTGCACCGATTGTGGTGGATATTTTCCCGTTTTTTGAGAACAGAAGCGCCTTGGTATTTGAATGAAAAAAAGCGTAAATAGCAGCCGCAATTGGTGAGACTCCAAGAACGATGAGCGAAATTCCCATCTGTGATGTTGTTGAAAACGCCAAAATGCGTTTGAAATTCTTCTCTCCAAATGCATAAATTGCTCCACCAAATGTGGAAATGATTCCAATTACAAGAACAAGCGTTTTTAAATTGCTCGGTAGAATATCGTAAATACGTATTATTGCAAATATTCCAGCGTTAACAACTATTCCGGAAAGAACCATTGAAACGGGAGTTTCAGATTTGGAATATGCATCCACAATCCATGCGCTCAGTCCAAGTATCCCTGACTTGACAAGCAAGGCGGTTAAGATCAACGCTAAACCGAACTCGGGAATCTTTTCCAGTTTCAATGCACCGAGAGCCAACACTCCTGTCCCGTAATAGACGATCAGCGTGCCAAAAAGATAAGTGTTTAGTGCCACAGCGCTGAGTAGCATATACTTAAGTGCTGCCCATACTCTTGAAGGTTTCTTGCCGTGTCCAACCAGCAAAAATGAGATCAGAGATGTGAGTTCGATCGTCACGTAAATATTGAAAAGATCATTTGAGATAAAGAGTGCGTACATAGAGGCGAAAAGATAATCCAACATAGATTCAATGGAAGGCTCCCATTTCTCAAATCGCATTTTCACCGAACTCCAAACTATTAAGAGCGAAAAAATAAACCAGAAAGAAATAGAATCATACTTGACTTCCACACCAATTGCGGAGCTCCACCCTCCCACAACAAAAATCGCTGGTCTTTGAAAAAATAGAACAATTACTGTAAAAAAAGCCATCGATAAGAGCTCGATCCAGTTCATCCAACGATTCTTGGTGAAAAGTCTTAGCGTTCCAAGTATTACGGCTATAAGAATTGGCAACAAGAGCATGTTGTGCCCGTTCAACCAAAAAAGATCACTGTTCATCTTTCTTTATCCTTTTTTGCAATTTATAAGAATCTGTTGTGTGATAAACGCTTGAAAGGTAAACCACAAATACGAGCGAAAGTGATAATACTGCGAATCCAACAACTATGGAAGTTATGATCATTGCTTGTGGTAGTGGATCTACTCTATCTATCGGAAGGGTGAGAATCGGTGGTAAAGGGCCATTGTGACTCACAATTACAAAAGAGAGTGTTACTGCGGTTTCGACGATTCCAAGTCCGATGAGCTTGATCATCAGATCTCTTTTCAGAACCATGATCACGATCCCGATACCAAATATCGTTATGGATAAAAATAAATTAAGTTCCATCACACGCTTTCCTTTCTTTTGGAAAACTCATAAAATATCAACCACCCACCAACGAAAACTTTAAAGCCGATCGTGCTGTTGAGAAGTAAAGCACCGCGTCCACTAAAAAAGTCACCAATTTTACCGACCGAAAACCCTGGAAAAAAGAATCCGCTTGGAATATCTGCAAATATCACGTACAATACAATAATGATGAGTATACTGTTTTCGATCCACTCCAGTTTGAATCGCTCTACGCCTTTGTGAATCTTTTCCGATCCCATTGCCATAGTCAACACAACTATCCCGCTTGCTGTTATGGCACCACCGCTGAATGCACCTCCGGGTTGAAGATGACCGATGAGGGCTGTGTACAACCCCCAAAGGATTATCACCATTCCCAGAAACAACAGATCAAACTTTATCAGTGGAGAATTCGCAGCTAAGATCTTTCCGCTCTCTTTTACCCTGTTGGCATACATTGAAACACCTGTTATTGCTATCGAAAAGATCAACACTTCAAAAAGTGTATCGTAGAATCTGAAATCAAGATAAATCGCACTCACGATATTTGCACTTCCATCGTAAAGCTCCGTGACAAGTGGATAATGATTGGCATTGTGAGGAATAATCGCAACAAACGCACTCACTGTTAAGACTATGGCAACTGATGTGATCGTGACAAACAAAGAAATCTTTTTCATCTTACGTGCCTCTCTACAATCTTTTTAAGTTTTCCCTCTTTCTTGATGTCACTCAAATACATATTGAAAGAACGAAGCAACTCGGGTTCATCATCAATTGTGGCAAATGAATAAAAAATATTCCTCTCCTCGTATTCCGGGACGAGATCAGTATGATTTTTGAGTGCAGAATGCAGATATCTAAAAAGATCAACGTAGAAACCGCTGATTTCTCCCTTCTTAAATGCTTTTGATGCTTTCGAAAAGGAAGTAAAGCCTCCGAGGAATTTTGAACTTTCGCGTTCTCCAAAGTAAAGAATCTTTGTTTCAAGAAAACCATCTGTCATCCTTGTATCAAGACTATTTTTCATATTCACAAGCGCTCCCGCCACAATTTCGACTCGTCCCCTTTCGAGCATTTTCACCGCTTCTTCCAGATTCGATTCTACGATTTTTAGTTCCAGCTCATGAGATTCACAGTAAGAACTCAAGAGCTCGATTTCAAGTTCATCTATAGAATCAGAAACCTTTACAAATGCCACCCACAATTTTCCTTTATGTTGGAGTACAACCATGTACAAAAAAACTGTGAATACCAGCCCTATGGATGCTTCTGCAAGCGCCACATCTGGTGCAGAATAAATAGAGAAGACCACAACCGCCATAGTAGAGAGAGCGGCATACATCAAAATAATTGTCATTCGATTCTTGATGAACAAAATGGAGGCTGAAAGTGCTACGATCGCTAAAATTAGCGTTTCGACGAGTGCCATCTTTCTTCCTCCACGTTTATTCTTGTCCTCACAGCGCCACGTGCCAAAATGTGCGTAATAGCAGGACCTTGAAGAAGTATGAGAAAAAATAGAAATAGATATTCCAAATGGTGATTAGAGAATACTGCAAAGGTGAGCAGCAAAGTTGCAGCACCAATTGTATCGGATATTCCGATGAAGTGAAGTCTAACGTAGTAATTTTTTAAAAATGTTCCGGCAACCGTCCCAATGACCATCAAGACAATTGAAAAGTAAATCAGAATATTTTGGATCACATTCACTCCTCCAAAAAATGTGAAAGGACAGCGACAGTTCCTAAAGAAAGCAGGCTCATTACTAATGCAACATAAATCAAATATTCCATATTCTCCGCAAAACCAAGAACGGCAAGAAGCACCGCGGATTTTGTTGTTGAAGATGAGAACCCCACAACACGATCCCACACCGTGGGACCCTTTAAAAGCCTGTAAAGTGGCAAAATAGCAATAACAAGAAATAGAAACTCCACACTTCTTCCTCCCCTGTCATCAATGTCACCGAGTTTTGAATAGAAATCCTTGACTGTAATATCATTGTGGGCTTGACAATCTTAACAGAGTCCTTGACTCAAATACCATTCCGGCCTACGAGCCGTTGAATGGAGTCCTTGACCATAATGTCATTCCGGCCTACGAGCCGTTGAATGGAGTCCTTGACCATAATGTCATTCCGGCCTACGAGCCGGAATCTCATCCTTACTATCTCTTAAATCTTATCCTATGAACGTGCATAAAGGATGGTTCTGTATCAAACACGATGGAATCTGGTGTCAGAGTTGTAATCCATGTGTCGATACCCAAATGTGAAGACTCAACGTGCTTCACCTCTATGGTGTACCTATTGAGCAAAAATGCCGAGCACAAAATTATCGCGCTTGCATAAAGACCAAAAACGTACTTCAAAAATTTCCACACGATTTTCATCCCACAAAGCCCTCACTTTTCCAGTGTTTAGAGTGCCATTCTTGATCCATGAATTCTTTCATAAAAGGTCTTATGGCATCTTCTGAAATCTTAACATTTTGTCCAACGGTCAAATAAAGCTCGTCTTTACCGTGCGAAAATTTCCAAATTCTTTTCACCAGCGGGCCCATAACGGTGTTAACAGGACGAAGAATCTTTACACCATTGCGGTTTATAATAGTCCAACCAACAGGTGTATTGAAGGTCTTCGATATCTTCGTGAAAATGTCATAAGTGAATAAAATGGCAGAGAATCTTTCTTTGTATATATCAAAATACTTCCTGAGCTTTTCATACATTTCGAGCTTTTTAAGTATATCAAAATAAGCCTGCCAGTAAGAATTTTCAAGATCATAATTTCTAACTGGCGATTTCAGGAAATCGTCTACAATACCACAAAGGGCGGCTTCTGCTTGTTTGAAATTCAAAAGCGCTTGCCTAACATTTTTATTCGCAAGATGTAGCTCACCCAAAGTGTTAAGTAACATGAAAAGTGCACGCCTTGCCGTTATAGAAGTGGGGTTCATTTTTAAAGCCGATTTTATGAGAGTCCATGCTTCGTTACCATAGGTTTTGTCCTTTGTTGAAGCAAAAACAACCGAATAGACCATTCCCATGGTGGAAAACGGAACATCCGGAGCCTCAGATGTCTTTATTATGAATTTTTTCGATGCGTTAAACCAAACTCTAAAAGTATGGAGATCCTCCAATTGAAGTCTTCCAGTGGATGCTAAAGATTCAAGAACATTCGAGGATGCCGTGAAGTATCTTTGTTCAAACGGCGCCGCTTTCAACGCTGAAAGTGCAGAGTCAAGTGTGACTTTTATATCTCCCTGAGTTTGAGCAGACAACGCGAGCTGGATGTAGCGCATTGCAGTATTGTTCTTGGCAGAGAAATAAAGATTTACAAGGTAAATACCCGCAAATGCAAAAAGAATATAGCTCAGGGGTGCGTACGAAATCGCTTGTAGGCCTGACGAAACTGACACAATGAGCATAAGAGAGAGGTAATTTATCTGAAGTGGAAAAGAAAAGAGCAAATCCACCGAATATCCAACGATCGCTATGGCTATCCATGGCATTCCATCAACGATTGAAAAATATATCGAAGCGCAGAGAAGAAAGAGATAAACTGCAAGATGCGTAATTCCTCCCTCAATGAGTAAGTCCAAATAATAATTATGACATCGATCGATAACTTGCGTCATGAAATATCTCGACGATCTTCTTGAAAATCTGCTTCTCATCGCACGAGCTATATTGGATACGCCATATCCCAAAATGGGATGAAGTTTAAAAACGCGAATTGCTTCTCTCCATATGAATGCTCTATTAACGGAAGAAGAAACAGGTTTTGAATCAGACGAATCATTTGCCGTTTTTGTTTTCGAATTTTTTCTTTTGACAAAGTCAAGTGCAATGTTGAGCTTTTGACGCGTGCTTTTACCTTGAGGCGTAAAAAGATAAAGAATTGGAGGTGATATTACAACAGCTAATGCGATAATAATCATATACAGAGGTGATGGATAAAAAAGTACATATATCGTCTCAAGTAAAGTGATCAAAACAGTTGCAATGTAAGAACCACGCCCGTGCGACAAAAACAGTCCCCAGCTTATTGCCAGATAAGAAATGACAAAAAAGACGAATCCAGTTGAATTGTAAAAAGCGAAAGTTAAAGGTAGAATTGTAACGAGAAAGTTGGCAACGGGAATAGGATTGGATATCGTTCCAGTGTATCGTCTGAACCCAATTGACTTCAGATAAGACCAAGGGAATTTTATGTGCCTCTCTTCATCCAGAAATTGCAAAGTCAATACAACAGACTCAACAATCGCGGCAGCCAACATTACCTCGAAAAAAACACTCGTTCCTGCATGGTAAAGCACTTGCCAACTTGCAAATAAAACGATCGGCACAGTGAGTCTGAATGTCATTCCCATTTGACGTTCGATACCGCCGAAGTAAGAAAAGAGTGGAGATTCGCTTGTTACAAAATGCAATACGATGCTTATCCACCATATACCAAGAGCAACGATCACAAGAGCATTTGGAAATGCAAAAGAGTTCGTGGCAACGATCCTTGCAGAAACGATCGAGATCGGTATTGCAAAACCATTTGCAAATACAGTATGAGTCATTGCAAAGGGCATCCAGGCTAATGAATCAACAGTGAGAGTTACGTGCAAGAAAGCTAAAGCGAAAAGCATAATCTCGTACATCAAAAGTACGTTACTTGGAATTACTAAAGAAAAGAACGTTAGCGTCCCAAAGAGCGCTATGGAAAGCAAAGAATATTTCAAATCCGCTTCAATGTAATACTCCCTAAGACTCAAATGCATACTTTCACTCCTCACAGTATGGCGAACAACTAATCGACATAGTCCCAAACTCTGATTTCGATGCCATTGCGACCACCAAGAGAGTCATTAACCATAACGTCATTCCGGCCGCCGAGCCGGAATCTAAGGATGAGATGCCGTATCAAGTACGGCATGACGTCTACTTGTCATTGTAAACCTGATCCGCAATCTCGTCCTTATATCGTGCTTGATTATATCATGGCAAACTAAAAAGGCACGGGTATCCGTGCCTTTTAATCTACTATGAATCTAATATACTTTTTTTCTGTGAGCAACTCTGACAATCAAAATCACAAATTCGCACTTTTGCATTTGAAAGATAACACGATAATTTCCCACCCTAAGTCTTTTGTACCCTTTGTACTTACCTTTCAGTATCTTCAAATCGGGCTTTTCAACATTTTTACCATTGACGTACATTACCAATTCTTTGAGTTTTTCATCGATTTTTTCTCGAGCTTTATCTTCAAGATTTTCAAGATCCTTTCTTGCAGGTCTCGTCCAAAGTATCCTATACTTCAATATCAAATTCGTCAACCTCATAGTCCTTGAGATCCTCAGCACTTACTTCATTCAACAATTTCGTAAGTTCTTCTTCTTCCTGCGGATCACAAGGCTCAGCCAGGGTCATTATTTTGATGTAGTTCGGGTCAAATCCTTCCTTTTTCGCATACATAAGCACTGCTTTCTCAACAATGGAACTCACAGACTCATCATGTATCTTTTTCAAGTTGTTTAAAAGGTCCCATACTACAGGATCAAAAGTGAGGTTGTGCCTTTCCTTTAATTTTTCCATGCTCATCTTCCTTTCATACACATCTACACACATATTATACCATAAAAAAGGCACGGGTATCCGTGCCTTTTAATTTGCTGTAGGGGCAATTCATGAATTGCCCGTATCAAAAAACGTGAATTATCTGAACAATCTTAGAACCTGCTGCGGATTTGTATTTGCCTGTGCGAGCATGGCCATCGAAGACTGCAAGAGTATCTGCTGTTTAGAGAACACCATCATTTCCTTAGCCATATCTACGTCTTTGATCGTTGATTCTGCGGACGTCAAATTGGTTGACGCAGTCTGCAAGTTTTGAGTTATATGCGTCAGCCTGTTTTGAATGGCACCAAGTTTCGAAGCTTCAGTTGAAACAACCTGTATCGCATTGTCAACAAGAGTGATAGCGGACTGAGCACCTGTTTTTGTCGTGACATCTAAAGTGGAGAAATAGCCATTCCCGAGATCTGTACTTGAACCAGCTGTGCCTGTTGTGGATTCAAGTCCGAGAGCTTGAGCTCCCATGTCATTAATTCCAAGCTTTATCGTTTGTGATTGGTTTGCCCCAACTTGGAAAACCATGTCATTGTTCGAACTTGTCGCCTTGTCAAGTCTAATAGCTCCACTGTCAACCACTTGATAGGAACTGGTTGAACTAGAAGTGTAAACATTTGATATGCTATTTGACAAAGTTATATCTATAGCCGTTCCAGAGGTAACACTACCAGAAGCATTGGTAGTCGCGTTGATATACACTGTTGCGGTGGTTCCGTTCACATAGACACCAGTATAGCCAGAGAGACTGGCTGCACTACTGGTAGCGTTCTGAAGTTGACCATTGTAATACACCTGAATGGCATTTGGGGCACTCGCAGTTCCTGTCTCTATCGTATTTATAGTTATAGTAGTGTTTGCATTGACTTTTGCATTAGCCTCGATAGAAACTCCCGTTATTGTATTTGACGGATTGACAAGTGTTGCAGTTCCACTTGCGGCAACATTGTTCAAATTTCCATTAAGCAAAACCTGTGTGTTGAACTGAGTTGTATTTCTGATTTGATCGATTTGGCCTATGAGTTGGTTAACTTCTTTTTGAATCTGCTGTCTATCTGATGTCGTGTTTGTGTCGTTAGACGCTTCAACTGCCAATTCCCTCATTCTTTGAAGAATCGACTGCGTTTGATCAAGGGCACCAGACGCTGTTTGAATGGCGGAAATGGCATTTTGTGAGTTTTGAATTGCTGTGTTGAGTCCGCTGACCTGTCCCATCATCTTTTCAACGATGGCATAACCTGCCGCGTCGTCCGCAGCGCTGTTGATCCTATAGCCAGTTGACAGCCTTTGGATCGTTGTCTGCATTTCAGAGTTCGTTTTTTTCACACTCATCCATGCTTGTAAAGCCGGTATGTTGTGATCAATTCTCATAAACTTTCACCTCCATGTGAAGTAATCTTCCCTGTAAAAACGGTTGTGCACCACTGTTCTCAAAAAACTCTCTGGGCTCCGGAACCCTTTCCAAATGAATTATCGGCGCGTTCCTAAAAAACTTTAATCCTTAAAATGCAAGAACGCAGTTTCTTCCCTTGTCATTTCAAAGCTTTGAAACATAGTCTGAAAGAAAGAACAAATTTTACTTGCATTATTAAACATTTAACGTTAAAATGTAAAAAAGTGCGTATACGCAGCTGGAGGTGATCATCGTGAGTGAATATTTCAGCTTCAAGGGGAGAAAACTTGCTATTTCCAAAGAAGAAATAAGGAAAGCTATGAATAACATGCAGGCAAGTTCTACAAAAAGGCCCGGCTTTTTTCTTAAAAATGATGGGGATTTTTTTAGGGTGAAAGATGTTCTCGAAAAAGTTCAAGAAATGAGAGGGTTAGAACCAGCCAAAATAAGTAATACCATTCGCTACGATGTAAAAAACAGTCTTTTGAGGTTGGGGGTTGATGTTTGGGAGAAATCAAGAATTAACGGAGAAAAAGCTATTTGCGTTTGGACTAAGTACGTAAAAGATCGCACTAATAATTTTAGAGTGATATACAAAACACAAAAGATGGTCGAATGCGACCCTTACACTTTTAATCACGTTGGAGAGATCGCCGTTGCGAATGAAGCAATACCGTTTTTGGTAAAAAGAGCGGAAAAACCAATTCCTACAAAAAAAGGAGTGTATCTTGTTCTTTCTTCTAATAAGGATTCTCTTATTTTCTACTACGTTGACAAGACAAAAAATTTGAATAAAGAACTCAAGAAAATCATTGATATTTCAAAGATCATAAAACCTGACAAAGAAGATCTCGCCGATGATGAAGGAAATCTCAAAAATCCAGAGGAATACATAAAAAAAGTTGATACCAGATTCCATTCCAAATTTTCTGATGAGGATACTGAGCTCGTTTTGATAGCAACAAACATGCTGAGAACAATGCTAAATGATGAAATTTTAACTATAGAACCGCTTGATATTTATTTTTTAGAAACGAAGGATGCGAATGAAAGTAATAAGATTTACTCTTATATGATGAATTCAAATCCAAGATGGAATATGGAATTAGACTCGGTAAGAAAAATAGATGAAAAAGAGCTACAAATATATCAGCTTAAAATGGAACTTGAAGGATTCCACCCAAAGATATGGAGAAGAATACTTGTCAAAAATAAAACTTTCTTTCTTGAGCTTCATCATATCATACAGCTCTTAATGGGTTGGACAGATGAACATTTACACATGTTTCTCTCTGGAAATTATGAGATAAAGAACGAGATGATGCCTATATTTTCATTCCTTCGGAATAAAAAAGATTTCATAGAGTATATTTATGACTTCGGAGACGAATGGAGAATCAAGATTTCTCTTGAGAAAATCCTCCCTTTTGATAGAAAAACAAAACTTCCCATCTGTTTGGACGGCAAAATGGCTGGACCACCAGAAGACAGTGGTGGTGTGTGGGGATACATGGAAGATCTCGAAATTTTGAAAAATCCGAATGATGAAGAATACGAAGAAGTGCTCGAATGGTATGGAAAAGATTTTGATCCAGAAAAATTTGATATAAACAAAATAAACAAAAAATTAAGAAAGTTTCTCTGAAACTATATAACAACGCACTTTATGCAACACAAACCATATACGGGCAATTCATGAATCGCCCACATTTTTTGTATCCCTACAAGCGGTAGTGCTCTCATCAAAAATGAACAGAATATCAGGAAACTTAAGAGAATTCCACAGATCTTCTGCTAAATAGGAAAATTCGTCATTCTTTGAATGCTATCTCCTCGATTTTTAAAAGTAGCGACTTTAAAAATGGTACATCCTCCTTGACGCTTTTCCAAATAACCTTTATGTCTATTCCAAAGTACCCGTGAATAAGCTTGTCACGCATACCTGCCATTTCTCGCCACGGGATATTTTCATATTTCTTTTTTACAGAATCCGAAACTCTTTTGCTTGCTTCTCCAATGATTTCAAAGGCCCTCACAACTGCGTAAACAGTTTTATAATCCTTTGAAAATTCATCAAATCCGATACCATTTGTAAATTTCTCTATTTTCACAATCGCATCCAATATATCATAAAGATAATCTATGCTTTCTTTTTTTCTTTGCCCCATAGAATTATTACCTCTTCAAGGATATGCTTTCCTATGCGAGATTTCAATGCACTTTTCATGACCAAATCTATTTTGACCCCCAAGCGATCATTCAAATAACTTTCCAGTTCTATGAATTTAAGCAAAGTGGGAGTTTCCGAAAATTCAATAAGTACATCCAGATCGCTATTTTCTGTCTGCTTGTTTCTAACATAAGAACCAAAAATGCCCAATGACTTGACTTTGTATTTCTCTTTCAAAAAAACCTTTTCCTCTTTCAATAACTCTACGATGCTGGAAAGCTTCTTGATTTTCATGTTCATTTTCGTTTCCACAAAATATCACCACCTTTCGTTTCTCTAATTCATTATACATTAAGAACAAATGTAGTGCTCTCATCAAAAATGAACAGAATATCAGGGAACTTAAGAGAGATTTCTACACATCTGTTTGACGAAATTACACCCTTTGAATGAATTCTTCAAAAAAAGGATCGGCTATCGAGTATTTACCGTCTATCTCTAAAATAATTTCTCGTTCCTTTAGATTTTCAATCACTTTTGAAATGGAAGCAGGAGATTTTATCTCCCATTTCATAAGCTCTTCTGCTGAATAAGAGAATTCGCCATTTGATATCATCTTCAAAATTGTCAGAGTGTATTTGGAATTCAGATTTTCTAGATAGCGTACAATAAATGCTGTAAAAGTTGAAAAAAGAAAAAAGTTCCTGTATCCTAAGATTAAG
>Ga0256840_1001015_pt1 | contig 27364 bp, 27 predicted proteins | sample 355202metaG_FD_185969 | JGI IMG/M metagenome (GOLD analysis project Ga0256840, IMG submission 185969) | Hydrothermal vent microbial communities from Mid Atlantic Ridge, Atlantic Ocean - 355-202 | ecosystem: Environmental > Aquatic > Marine > Hydrothermal vents | place: Atlantic Ocean: Mid... | reverse complement strand
AAAAGCAAAAAAACCACCTAATAGTTCAGAAATATATTGTTTTAAACTTAGTGGTTTGGTATCGTTTACTTGACCGCAATTAGAACAAAAATTATCGGCAATAGTAATGGGTTGATTGCAATTTAAGCACTCAATACCTTTAGTGTTCTTTTTAAAACGTGTGTTTGATTTCATTTATTTGTTTAGGGAATCAGTGTTCAAAGATACAAAATAATTTTATGTTACTTAAAAATTGAGTTCACCACAAATTACCAATTTAATGATTTTATTTATTATCTTTGAGAATTATTAATAAAAACCAAACAAATGAAAAAAATTTATTATCTAATTTTAATTTTTCTGGTAAGTGTTTTTGTGCAAAATGTATATGCGCAATCAATATCAGGAGTTGTTACAGAGAAAGGACTTGAGACAGTTCTTCCAGGAGTAAGTGTATTCGTTAAAGGCACATCAATAGGTACAGTTACAGATTTCAATGGTAAGTACATTATTGAAGTAAAAGATTCAAAAAACAAGATTCTTGTTTTTAGTACTTTAGGATATGAAACTAAAAAAATTACAATTGCCTCTACCAATGTTATCGATGTTGTTATGACACCTGATATATTAGGGCTTGATGAAGTACTAATTACTGGAACTGGTGCATTAACTGCTAAAAAACAAATAGGAAATGTAATAACAAGTATTCAAGGTAAAAATATTTCCGAATCAGGTACAGTAGATGTTACTAGTGCTCTTTCGGGTAAATTATCAGGTATACAAGTAACTCAAAATTCTGGAGATCCTGCAGCGGGTATAAGTGTTCGCCTTAGAAGCGCAAGCACTGTTAATGGTAGTTCAGATCCTTTATATATTATAGATGGTGTTATTGTAAATAACAACTCTACTAATGTATTAGGTGTTGCAAGTATTGTTCAAAATAGACTATCAGATATTAGCCCTCAAGATATTGATAGAATTGAGGTTATTAAAGGTGCTGCAGCAGCAGCAATATATGGTTCTCGAGCTAGTAATGGTGTTGTGCAAATTTTTACAAAAAAAGGAAAAACTGGCGCACCAAAAATTAACGTATCAACTAGTATGAATTTTAATTCGTTAAGAAAAAAAATAAAATATAATGATGAGCCATTTGATTGGGAAAACGCTGCTGATGCTACGAACCTTAATAAAGTTCCTGTTACAAGGTACGATTATCAAGATATGGTTTTTAATAACTCAACAGGAACCGATAATTATGTTTCAATTTCTGGAGGAAAAGAAAATACTAATTATTTTGCTTCTTATTCATATTTAAAAAATGATGGTATTATGAAAGGTACTGATTATAATAGAAGTGGAGGAAGGATAAGAATAAATCAAAGAATAAATGATTGGGCTTCTGTTTCGGCGGGATCTTATTTCTCTAAAAGTCACAGTAACGATATGCCAAATGGAGGTTATGGATTTGGAGTGTTACAGACCATCTTGTTTTCAAATAATAAAATTAATCCAAATATAGATGAAGAAGGTAATTACCCAAACATGACATTTTATCCAAATATTTTAGAATATATTGAAACATTTGATTTTCAACAAAAAAACAAAAGATCAATAAGTGATTTACAAATTAATTTAAGACCATTAGAACATCTTAAAGTAAATTATACACTAGGATATGATAATGCAGAGTCTACAGGTACAACATATGTGCCAATAGGAACAAATACAAGAGTTTCCGGTAGAGCAAGTGAAACTGGTATAAGTACAACACAAATAAACAGTGATTTAAATGCAAATTACAATACGAGTGTAACAGATAAGATTGCCTCTATAACAACAACTGGCTTTTCTTGGCAAGCAGATAATACGTATTCTCACTCAATATCGGCAGAAGGTTTGGCTTTAGGAATTGTAACAACTAATGGTGCAGCTTCTATTTCGACTAATGAAAGTAGAAGTGAAAGATCATTTTGGGGAGGTTTTTTACAGCAAACATTTGGTTTTAATAACAAACTTTTTGTTACAGGTGCTGTTAGATTAGATGGTTCTTCTGTTTTCGGTAAAGATGAAAGAAATCAATTCTATCCAAAAGCTAGTATGTCTTATTTAATTTCAAAAGAAAAATTTTGGAAAAATAAATTAGGAAAAACAATTAGTAATTTTAAATTAAGAGCTGCTTGGGGTCAAGCAGGTAACCTTACTGCAATTGGACCATTTGATAGATTGTCAAATTATTCTGCGGCAAGTATTGATGGTAACTCAGGTTTAATTGCGCCAACAAGACTTGGTAATTCTGGCTTAAAACCAGAAAGACAAACAGAATTAGAATTTGGTTTAGATATGGCTTTATTTGATAATAAAATAGGTGTAGAATTTACTTATTATTCTCAAAATATTAAAGATTTATTATTAGCAAGAACTTTAGCAGCATCTACAGGTTATTCATCAAGAATTGAAAACATAGGAACAATGACAAATAAAGGTTATGAATTCTTAATAACAGCAACTCCTTATCAAACAACTAATTTTAGTTGGAAGGTAACGGGCACATATTCAGCAAATAAAAATACCGTAAATGATATTCCTGGAGAACAATTTGGTATTGGTAATTTTGGCTTTTCAGTAGCTAAAAATGGCGAGTCTTTAGGTGTATTTTATCAAAGCTTTTATGCTAGAAATAGTGACGGTAGTTTATTACTTACTTCTGGAGGTCTTCCACAGAAAGAAAAAGGACATTATGATGTAAATGGAAATCCAATTGCAGATAGAGATGGTTCTGGTCAACCACAAGGGGAAAGTTTAAAAAAGGTAATTGGCGATCCAAATCCTGATTTTGTAGCATCATTAACAAACGAATTTACATATAAAAACTTTTCTTTTAGAATGCAATTTGATGCTGTTCAAGGCAATGACATATTAAGTTGGGATACTAGAATGTTTTATCGTTTTGGTGGTGGTTATACTGATGCGCAAGAATTAAGAGGAGAAGTACCAAAAGGAACAGGAAGAGCAAAATTTGGTATTGCAGAATCTTATATTGAAGACGGCTCATTTATAAAATTACGTGAATTATCTGCTGCTTATTTATTAAAAAAACCTTTAAAAGGTGTAGATAATATAAAAATAACATTATCTGGTCGTAATTTATTATCAATAGATAATTTTTCAAGTTGGGATCCAGAAGTTAATATGGACGCCCAAAGTAATGGCGCAAGAGGTGGTGTAATGGCTTTAACACCAATACCAAAAGTGTTCAAATTAGGAGTTACTCTTTCTTTATAAAATAATTAAATTTTAAACAAATGAAAAATATAAAAATATATAAAATAATAACTATTTTACTGATTAGTTTATTTCTGTTTACAGCATGTAAAACAAATTTTGACAATCCAAATAACCCAACTGAAGATGTTGTGTTAGAAACTAAAGAAGGTCTTTATTCATTAGCAATAGGCATAAGACAGTACTATTCAACTAAAGCACTTAGACAAGTAATTGAAGCTCCTGGTATTACAACAAGAGAATTAGGGGTAACCAATACATTTTTAAGTATAAATGAATTAGCTAAAGGCGGTGCTGAATTGCCAAGTGAAAGTGGAGGTATTACTAACCCTTTTGTTACATTACTTAAAACAAAAGGTATGGCAGAATCTTTAATAACAGGTGTTAATGATGTAGCTTTATTAGATGGCACTAAAAGTGGTTTATTGGCTTATGGTAATTTTTTTAAAGCAATTACTCTTGGTTCATTAATAGAAATGTATGAACAAGCTCCAATAAACAATTCGTTAAATGGAGATGCTACATATAGTGATAGAAGTGTAGTTTTGACTGCTTGTATAGATTTACTTCAAGAAGCAAAAAATACTTTAATTGCAAACCCAATGTCTGATGAATTTAAAGCAACAGTGATTTGGAGTGATTTTAATTTGCCAAAAACCATCAATGCTTTTCTTTCTAGGTATCAATTAATGGCAGGCTTATATTCAGAAGCTATAGTTTCTGCGGATGCAGTTTTAAATGATGTTAGCATACCTCAGAATTCACTATGGGTTTATGATTCAAATAATGTAAATCCTATTTGGAATAGAACAGTTAATTCTGATGATCTTAACCCTCAAACTAATTTTGGCTTATTAGGATCTTACATTCCAGAAGCAGGAGATGACAGAGTTTCTTTTTATATTGGTGTGTCATCTGGTACAGCAAATGCAGATGCAGGTGGTCAAAATTTAAGTGAAATGATAGGGTTTTTTAATTCTAGTACTACAGCAATACCTGTTTATCTATCAGGAGAGATGCTTTTAATTAAAGCGGAAGCGTACGCAAGAGATAATCAGCTAGTTAATGCAGTTACTCAATTAAATTTAGTAAGAGAAAAAAATGATGATTCTTTAAATGTTAATGCAAATCTTGCAGCTTGGACAGGAGATTCAAATAGTAAAGAAGATATTTTAGAAGAAATTTATAAAAATCGATGTATAGAATTGTTTTTAACTGGTTTGAGATTGGAAGATAGTAAACGATTTCATCCTAACTTTGTAGTTCCAAGTACTGCAAACACAATAAATGAACGTAATAGAAATTATTACCCATATCCTTCAGTTGAAAGAGATAACAACCCTAATACACCTAACGATCCTTCTATTTAAAAGACGTTTTAAATTATAAAAGACTGTCTATTTAGACAGTCTTTTTTTGTTAAATAATATTCTTTTAAATAGATAGTTTTATATTTGTAGTCTATTATTTCCTATTTTAAAAAAAATATTCATGAAAAAATTAATGCTATTTTTTATTGCAATTGCTATAACATCTTGTGTATCTAAAAGTATTTACGAAGATTTAGATAATAAATACAATCGGTTAAAGAATCAAAATTTAAATTTAGTTGGAGAAAACGATCAACTATTTACAACCACAAAAGATTTAAAAAAAGAAAATAAAAATTTAAAATTAAGTATTGATAGTTTAGCAACCACAAAAACTATTTTACAAAACGATGTTGACGTGCTTGCAGCAAAAAAAAAACAGTTAGAAACTTCGTATCAAGAGTTGTCGGCAAGTAGTTCAGAGCAATTAAACAATAAAGCAAAAGAAATTTTTGAGTTATCAAGACAATTAAACCAAAAAGAAACCACTTTAATTGCAGAGCAAACTCGATTAGAAAAACTAAAAAACAAATTAACTGCAAGGGCTGAAAGAGTAGCACAATTAGAAAATTTAATTGCAGTAAAAGAGGAAAAAATGCAAAATTTAAAAGCAGCAGTTTCAAATGCTTTACAGAATTTTGAAGGTAAAGGCTTAACTGTTCATAGAAAAAATGGTAAAGTTTATGTTTCAATGGAAAATAAATTACTTTTTAGTTCTGGTTCTTGGAACGTTGGTAGTCAAGGTGAAAAAGCAGTTGTAGAATTAGCAAATGTGTTAAAAGATAATAATGATATTGAAGTACTAATAGAAGGTCATACGGATAATGTTCCTTATCGAAGTAATAATTCAATTATTGACAATTGGGATTTATCTACAAAAAGAGCAACAGCAATAGTTAGAATTTTACTTAACAATAGAGTAAATCCAAAAAACATTACAGCTGCTGGTAAAGGCGAATATGTACCATTAGCAACTAACAACACCGCTCAAGGAAAAGCTAAAAATAGAAGGATAGAAGTTATTTTAACTCCAAATTTGGATGCAATTAACAACTTATTAGTTGAATAAATTAAAGGTAAAAAGAGTACATTCTTATAACTGTTTTTTTTTTACCATAAACAAAGTAATCTATTGATTACTTTAGAAACTCAAAACAGTATTTCATGTGCTATGCAAGTTGTTATATAAGTTTATCAGTTACGAATTGATTTAACCATTGTTGATATTAATTAAGTATAAAATTTATGGTTTTTGTTACTACATTATTCATATCAACAGGTAGTTTTTGTTTTAACCAAGGTTGTGTGTTTCCTAAAGCGTGATTCATGTTTTCAATAAAAAACAACCATTTTGTCCATTACACCACAATGTTGATTGTTATTTTGTACATCCATATCAATCTTGGGAAAGGGGTTTTAATGAAAACTTAAACCGATTGATAAGGCAAAAATTAGACTTTAATTTATCGTCTGATCAATACATAAAAAAGTGAACACAAACTCAATTCAAGACCAAGAAAACGATTTAATTATGAAAACTATTTGTAATGAATAAATTATTGTTTAACCAAAAGTTGCATTTGCAACTTGAATCTTGCTTACAAAACAAAAAGAATATTAAAATAATAGACCTATTCATTGTCATAAATATCAGATAAAATTAGTTTGCCTTTTTCATCAAACAAATAAGTGCTTTTTGTGTATAAATTATACCCTAACAAAGCTAATTGTTTTTTATTTATAGTGTCAATTAGTAAAAAATTAGATTTTTGTTTTAGATATTTTTTCATCTCTCGTAACTCAGTATTGTTTTTTACAACCACAATATTTACAAAATCACAATTGGTAAAATATTTTTTTAAGGCTAATTTATTTTGACCATTTATTAAGTAAATCAAAAATTCTTCTCTACTCATTATATTGATACGAAGCTTTCTTTGAAACTTTTTAAAATTTTTTATACTTACCTCTTTGTTAGTGAACAGGTTTAATAGCTTAATATCTGGAATACTATCTATTAATACTTTATTTCTTGTTTTAAAAACTAAATCTAAATCTATTTTCTCTTTCACTAAGTTTGCAACATAAACTCCTTGCTTGTTTTTTCGTATATTATTTAGTGTAAACGTATTTCCATTTATTGATATTGGGTAATTTTGAAAAATAAAATTTTTAGAATTATTAAATATACGTGTTATTTTTTCATTATAACCACTTATTATTATACCATCACTTCCAATATTTATACAGCATCCACGGTAATCATTAAAAACACTATTTTGGTTATAATCTATTAAAGTTAATCTAAACTTGCCACTTAACATATCAATTTTAGCACTAATAGTTGACACTTTATTAGTTTTACTATTTTTTAATGGTGAATTAATAACATCTTTTATATTAAAAGTAATTCGTGTTTTTTTTGAGAAAACCCAGTAAATAAAGCTAATATAAATAGTATAATCAATGTTTTTTTCATAGAATTTTATAAAAAAAGCCTAAAAATAGGCTTTTATAATTGTTGGTTATTCATAAGCAGGACTGCCAAACTTACCATTAATACATGTTAAATAAGATTCTACTACACCATTATTCCATCTATAATAAGTAACTACTGTATCATATGTACCTTCGTTGTTTCTTACTTTTCTTGTAACTGTCCAACCTCCATCAATTTCTTTTTGCTCTTTAATGCTCAACTCTTGAACACCATAATTTTCTAATTTTTTCATTTTAAAAAAGTTTTTAAAGCCTACGTTTATAAACGCAAGCAAATTAATAAATATTTGTTGTCTTACAAGTTAATTATATAAAAATCTTGTAATGACTTATCAAATGGTTATTTCATCTAACATCATATATAATGGTCTAAATAGGTAGTTTTTGTGGAGCATGTGGTTGTTATAAATATTTTATCTTTAACCTAAATTATTTATAAACATTTTAAGTGATTTTGGATTTTGACTATTATTCCAAAACAATAATAATTCGATTATTTTTTCATCTTCACAATAATCAAAAAATACAGTTGTTTGTTTTGAAATCACAAAAGATTTTAAATTCTTATTGTGTAAAGTTTTCCCTTGTAATATACCTCTTTCAATCCTTTCAACAAACTCTTCAACTAATAATATAAAGTTTTCTACTTCTTGTTCGTTCCATTTTTCATAAACAAAGTCTAACTCCTTAAAATAAGATATTTTACATTCCGAAGACCAAACAACTTCCATAGCACATTATTAGATAATATTGTATTTCCGTTTTGATTCTTCCATAACATTTTTATGAGAAAAAATATGACCTTTTTTTACACTTTCTCTACTTTGTAGAATGAGTTCTTGAATTTCTAAGGGTAAGTCATCAAAAGTGGATTTCTTGTTACTTTTATAGTTTTTGTAAAGCTCATAAACTATACGTAAAAAATGTTCATCAGCAGTTGCTAAAGAGTTTATAACTTCTTTTCTTAATTCTATGGTACTCATAACTTTTTTATATAATAACAAATATAAGAGTTTTATATCAAAAAAAAAAAGTAGTTTAGATAAACTAACTTTGCTTTTAAAGTTTACTCTTTAGAAATACTATCTAAAATTTCATAGTTTTCAATAAAAGTGCTCTTTTCTATAATATAGGCTAACCAATATAAGCTGTTTTTATTTGGTTTTTCTACTTTACTTAATTGTTGTAAACTTACCAATAAACCAATTTGTAGTTGAGCGAGTTCTGTGTAGTTTTTTAATGGTAATTGTAGGTAATAGGTGTTACCTTGTTTTAATAAACCTTGTGGTTTTTTAGGTTTTGTTTTTTGCATGATACTGTTTTTTAGGAAAACCTGTATAGCTTAGGTGTCCTGTGTCACAAGTAGCACAACAGTTGTTTCCAATACTGTCACCATACTATACAAACAATAAATTGTCTTAATTTATACTTGTGTTTAGGAATGGTAAGATATGGAAAGTAGATGGATTTTTATATAATAGAATTTATTTTTTCTTGTTTTCGGTAATAACTCCAAATAATAACAATAAATATTATTTGAAACACAATAGATAAAATAGAACCTTCAAAACCAAAATTACCACCATTCAAAAGATTATTTTCTGCTATTTTAAATTCTATTATTGAGTACATATCTTGTCCACTTACATTAAAACCAAAAAAAGTTTGAAATAAATTCCAACTAAAATGTAAAGCTATTGGAAACCATAAGTTTTTTGTAAAAATATAGGATATCCCTAAAAAAATACCTGCCAAAAATAAGTCAAAAAAACTTAACCAACTTATATTTGGATTTGCTCCATGTGCTAATGCAAATAATAATGATGAGACAATTAGAGCAATATATTTATTAAAAGAAACTATTAAATTTTTTAAAATATAACCTCTAAAAAGAGTTTCTTCTGTAAATGCAACTATAGTAAATAGAATAACAGAAAATACTATTTTTTTTAAATTAAAATTAGATTCAACAAAGCTAATTTGCTTAAATATTAATAAAAAACTAAAACCAAAAAAAAGTATGAAAAATCCTATAATAAATCCGAATAACAAATCAATATATCTTTTATTTTTTACAGAAAAACCTAAATTTATAAAAGTAACTTTATCTACATATTTCATAAAAATGTAGATAGTTAAAAAGGTTCCAATTGATGTGAAAAAAGATAAAATTGTTTTTTTTTCTAAGTTAATATTGAGATTAATATTATCATAATCAATATCAATTATTAAAAAACCAACTATCTGAAAAATACCGACAATAAAAAAATAAGGTATACTAATCCTTAATACTCTCTGCCAACCTTTGTGGTTTATCATATTTATATATTAAAAGGTAATTGGGATTATTTATGAAATAATCCCAATTTATAAAAATTATTTTTAAGGGCAAGAGTCTCCTGGAGTGTAGTAACCTGGAGCGTAACCTGCTGAACCATAGCCAATATTTTGAGAATATACAGCCCAAGCATAACCTAATCCCATAGCAATATATTCAAAAATATTTTCACCACCGTTAGTACTAGACATCTCTTTAGTACTCAATACTATTGTATCGTATTCTTCTAAATTCATAATTTTATATTTTTAAGATTGATATAAATCATATCCATGGTTAAAGGCATCACCTAAATCATCTAAATCCTGAGACATCGCCCATCCAAGTAGAGCTCCGATTATTAGATCATCTATTCCAAAAATCCCACCATCGACACTCCGTGCTTCCATAGCATCCAACTCTTGAACACCATAATTTTCTAAATTTTTCATTTTAAAAAAGTTTTTAAAGCCTACGTTTATAAACGCAAGCAAATTAATAAATATTTTTTGTCTTACAAGTTAATTATATAAAAATCTTGCAATGACTTTTTACAAAACCAGTTATTACGTCTAAGAACCCATACTACGTCTAGTATTTTTGTTTTGATATAGCAAATATATGTTTGTACACTCTAATGGCGTTGGAGTAAACAAAATTAATTAGACAATACTAATTGTATTAAAAAAATCAGGTATAGAACCACCTGCAATATTAATTTTATCATGTTGTGTTAATAGCTTTACAGAGAACAGTACTTCTAATTCGCAATAGTCATTATATACATAACTTTTTAGGCTGCGTGAATATGTTATTGGGAAACCTTTTATTTTTAAATCTTCTAATATGTTGTATAATTGGCTTTCGCTTATATCAAGTCTAAATGCAAATTCTTTTGGTGTACCTGTGTTTGTGTTTTTAATTAATTGGTGCATTTTTTTTAGGCGTTCTAATTGTTTTAGTGTTTTCATAGTTTTTTTGTGTATTTGTTTATTTGTTGTCCCGAAACTTCGGGAGTTTATTTGTTGTCATTGCTAACAATAGTGTGGCAATCCTTTAGTTTTAGTAGCGTCATGATTGTAATTTTTATTCAACAGATTACTTCAGTTGTTCCTCCTTCGTAATGACAATTAGTACATGGTTTGTTGTTTCCATAAGTTGTAATAATGTCCTTTTTTGCTGTATAGTTTTTCGTGGTTTCCTTGTTCTATTACTTTACCTTTATCTAAAACCACAATAGTGTCTGCATGTACAACGGTACTTAAGCGGTGCGCAATGACTATAATGGTTTTATCTTTTTTACGTAAATTTTGTATAGCTCTTTGTATGAAGTTTTCAGAAGAAGTATCTAAAGAGGAAGTTGCTTCATCTAAAACTAAAATTTCTGGTTCTTTATATAAAGCTCTTGCTATGGCAATACGCTGTTTTTGTCCGCCTGAAAGTGTAGCGCCGTTTTCACCTAAGTAGGTATTAAAACTATTTGGCAGAGTTTCAATAAATTCTAAAATACCAATATTTTTACAGATATCTAAAACATGTTGCATGTTTGGTTGTAGCTCGCCTACAGCAATATTATCAATTACATTACCTGCAAATAAATCTATTTTTTGCGGCACAACACTTACTAAATTACGTAAACTGTGGTTTTCAATATATTTTAAATCTATATCACCAATAGTTATACTTCCACTTTGTATTGGGTAAATATTTTGTAATAATGATATTAAAGTAGATTTACCAGAACCACTTTCGCCAATAATGGCAGTTATTTGTCCTTTTTTAATATGGAGATTAAATTCTTTAAATACATTTACACGAGAACCGTATCTAAAGTTTACCTTTTTAAATGCGATATCGCCTATTTTATCTGTGGTTAGTTTAAATTTGTTTTCGGTTTCTTCACGTTCTAAATCCATTATTTCAAATAAACGGTCTGCTGCTATAAGTGCATTTTGTATGGATTTATTTGCGCCAATAAGGCTTGACATTGGACCAACAAAATAACCAATAATAGCATAGAAACTCATTAGTTCGCCTGGCGTTATTTCTTGGTCAATTACAAAGTATGTACCAGACCATAATAGTATAATGGTAAATATTTGCGCAATAGTTTGTGTAGAAGTGCCTGTAAAAAGACCGTTAAAAGCCGAAGTTAAACCAGTATGCAACAATTTAATAAAGCGAGTTTCGGTTTTAATATTGGCATATTCTTCTAAGCCAAAACGTTTTATGGTACCAACGGCATTTAAACTTTCTACTAGCTGTGATTCTAATTCGGCAGAATATTCCATTACTTTACGTTCTGTTTTTTTGTTTAGTTTGTTTGTAATAAAATAGATAACTAAGTAAAAAGGCACGATAGCTAGCATGATAAAAGCCAGTTTCCAATAATAAGAAAACATCAATCCAAAACCGAAAATAACTGTGAAAAAATTGACCATTAAGCTTAGCGAAGTACCACTAATAAAAGCTCTAATTTTTACAGCATCGCCAATACGTGATATAATTTCACCAACACGCATGGTATCAAAAAATTGCTGTGGTAATTTTAATAAATGTTTGTAATAGCCTAAAATTAACCTGGCATCAATTTGTTGCCCTGTTTTTATAATAAAAACATCTTTAAAAATACCAATTAATACCTTTATTACCAATAATACCAACATAATAACACTTAGTAAATTAAGTAATTTGGTATCGCCACCAACCAAAACATGATCGGTTATTTTTTGTATGTAAATAGAGGTAGATAAACCGAGTAAAGTATAAATTATTGAGCCTACTAAAGCTTGAAACAGCACGTATTTATGTGGTTTTAATAAAAACCAAAAACGTTTCATTACCGAAACTTTTTTGGTTGCCTACTTTAAAACTTTCATCAGGTAATAAAATAACCAAAACGCCAGTCCATTCTTTTTTAAAATCTCTAATGGTTTTTTTTGTTATTTTACCAGTGCCAGGATCCATAATAGCAATATGGGTTTTGGTAACTTTATAAATTACCACATAATGGTGCAATCGTTCTTTTACAATAATATGGGCAATGGCAGGTTTTGGTATTTTAGACAAACTATCTATATCGCCTTTTACACCTTTAGCTTCAAAACCTAATTTTTGAGCAGCTTCTAATAAGCCCAATACATTTGTGCCTTTTTTATCGGTACTTGCATATTGTCGTATTTTAGCAATGGGTAATTCTAATTTATAATGAGCCGATATTGAGGCTAAGCAAGCAGCACCGCAATCGGTAATATCGTGTTGTTTTATAGCTGTTTTTGACATTATTTTAAATTGTTGGTTTGTTTATTGTTGTCCCGAAACTTCGGGAGTGGATTTGTTAATTTGTGTATTTGTTTCGCCAACTAAAGACTAAAAACTAAATTACGGCACAAACCAATCGTCAACTTTATCGTAAAGTAATTCAAAAGCAGAACGTTCAATTATAAAAAAACGAGCATTAAAAGTCATGCCTTTTTTTAGTTTGCCTTCAAATCCATTTTTTAGTGTTAAATGGTCTTGCTCTATTTTACAAATCACTTTAAACATTGGCATGTTATTAATGATGGTAATGTCTTTATTAATGTCAACTATTTTTCCTGTTGCCATTCCCCATTGGTTGTAATTAAAAGCATCAATTTGAAATTTCACTTTGTTTTTTGTTTTGAGTAAACCAATATCTGAAGGCGAAACATAGCATTCGGCTATTAAATTTGCGTCTGGCGATATATCGGCAATCACTTTTCCAGCAGATAAAAGACTGCCTGTTTCTAAACCAATTAAATTTTGAATAGTACCAGAAATTGGTGCAGTAATGATGTAATTTTCACTTTCTTCTTTAGTTTGCGCTAAGCTGCTTTCAATTTCTTTTAATTGATTTTTTAACTGTGTTAAACTGGCTTGCCAATTACTTTTTTGTTGCTTTTTAAATTGATTTAAATCATCAATAGTTACATCTAAAGCATACTTACTGTTTTCGTGTTCTACTTTAGCAATAACTTCTTTTTTGTATAATTTATCTTGCCTTTCAAAATCTCTTTTTGCTTTATGGTAACGTGTTCTTAAACCTCTAAGTCGTTGTTCATAATCAAGAAATTATTTTTTGTATTTATACGATTGTAATTTTTTTGTACTAATTTTTTTTGTACTTAATAAATAGTTTAAATCCGTAATAAAAAGGTTGTTGTCTTTTAATTGTGCTTTGGTTAAATTCATCCGTTCTTTACCAATATTATTATTAACCATTAATAATGTATCGCCTTTACTCACAAATTGATTGCGTTTAATGTAAATACTATCAATTTTACCTGAATACAAAGAGATAATTTGATTTCTTTCTTTTTCTGGTTTAATAATACCACGTGCCGAGGAATAAATATCTAAAAAGATATATGGCAAAGCTATACCAATAGCTATTAAACTTAAAAGTAAGATGGTGTAAATCATTTTACTTTTGACCATGTTTTTAAATCGATGAACTTCAATAGTGTCATCAATTATTTCTTTTGGAAATATTTGTTTCATTTAGCATTTTTTTAAATTATAATAGCAATAAAACCATAACTAACTGAAAAAATCAACTTGCTTAGGTATTATTAATTTGAGGGAGTTTAGCAAATATATAAAATTATTTCATATATGAAACCCATTTATAGTGTTTCTGTTTTGTAAACATAAAAGATATTTGTAATATAATGGATGAAAGAATATTACAAATAGCAAACCATATAAAAAAAATGCGTATTGAAAAAGGATATGGCAGCCATGAATTTTTCGCTTGGGAAAATAATATTCCCAGAGTACAATATTGGCGAATGGAAAAAGGTACAAATTTTACTATTCGTACCTTTTTAAGAGTTTTAGATGCTCATAAAATAACTATGAAAGAATTTTTTGAAAATATAGATTAGTTAATTAAGTATAAAATTTATGGTTTTTGTTACTACATTATTCATATCAACAGGTAGTTTTTGTTTTAACCAAGGTTGTGTGTTTCCTAAAGCGTGATTCATGTTTTCAATAAAAAACAATTCGCTTTTCGAATTCCATTTATGCATGTTTTTGGCTTCAATTGGCAAAACAACCGTATCATCTGTACCTTGTATAATTAATTGTGGAATTTTTAATTTTTTAACAGCTGTTTGTATGTGTAATTTTTCTTTATTTGCTATGAAATTTTCATAAACTTGAAATTTATTAGGCATTTGTTGTTTTGTTCTGGTGTTTTGAATATAACCAACACCAGATGTTCTCCATTCTTCTAACGCTTCTCCTTTTGGAAAACGAGCTTCTATATCGCTAATTCCATTCCATGAAACAACTTTGGTAATCTTACTATTTTGACTTGCTTTTAAAAATACAATTCCTCCGCCACGAGAATGACCAATTAAAGTAATATTTGTTTTGTCTATTTCATTTTGGAATTTATTATCGTTTATAACAAAATTAATAACGGATTCTAAATCGTCCATTTCAATACTATAATTGTTATTAGCAAACGCTTCTAAATCAGGAAAATCTATTGTGTTTTTAACCGTTCCACCATTATGAGAAAAATTAAATTTTACAAAAAATAGATTTTTATTTGCAAATTCATTCGCCATGATATTCCAAGAACCCCAATCTTTATAACCTTTATAACCATGACAAAAAATAACAATCGGCTTTTTTTGATTATTTTCTTTAAAAACGAAATCGGTTACAATTGGTTTGTTGTGTTTGCCTGATATGGTTGTATTTTTAATTGTTTTCATTTAAATTAATTTTGGGTTGATTTAGTCATTTTAAAATGTAAATAGCCCTAATAAGGTAGGTTTTCATTTTCTATAAACGGAATTTCTTCATCAAATATTGTAGTTAACAATTCCTTTAAATATATTTCAAATGTTGCTATATCTTGTTGTAAGATGTTTTTTTTATTTACTTTCATAAAACCAAATTTTAAATTTTTGAATGATATAATACCACTTTCTACTAAAGTTGTATCAAAATTAATCGCATTCATTTTTGCATACATATAAGCATACATTAAAACTTGAAATGCTTTAGAAAATTTATGGTCAGCTATTAATTTATCCCAATAATTACCTCTTGTTGTTACAATATTCAAATCCTTTTGTGCTACTTTTCCTGTTTTATAATCAATTATTCTAATAACACCATTTAACTGATCAATTCTATCTGCTTTACCTCTGAGTTTTATGTCAAAATCAACATTTTCTATATTGATTATTGCAGATAATTCTTGCTCTAATGATAGAATTTTTAATTGATTGTTATCTCTTAATAAAGCTATTTCTTGATTCAAAAAATTAATAACATACTGTTTAGACACTTCAAATATTAATAAGTTTTTACCTTTGGTTATGTCGCCATTTTTATATTCTTTATGAAATACTTTAGTTACTGAATCATTCACATTTTTTTTCATGTTTATAACATCATCAACAACAACAAATTTTCCAACAAAAGGCTTATAAAAATTCTCTAACACATCATGTACTACAGTTCCTAATGTATTAGCAGCAATGGTTTCTTCAATTTGATCTAACTCTTTTAATTTTAAGATTTTCTTTTTATAAAACGAAATGGGATTATATATGTAATTGGTCAATGTTGTTGGTGCAAAACCTTTGTTAGCTTCAACTTTTAATTGATTCATAACTGTAACGTCTTTCTTAATTATTTTTAATGCTAACGATTCGTTATCAATCTTTGAACTTAATATCGTTTTTGTAATTTTAAGATTAGGTAGTTTGTCTTTAAAATATTCTAATTGCGTTATAAATCGACTTTGTTCGCCAGAACCAAATTCATCAGGTTCTGTATTATATAACAAATATATGTTTGTTGCTCGTGCTATTAATCTAAAAAAATGATACGAAAAAATAGCGTCTTTTTCTTGATATGTAGGTAAACCTAATTCTGATTTTATATCAAATGGTATAAATGAATTATTCAATTTTCCTGCTGGTAAAAAACCTTCGTTTACCGATGTAATAATGATGTTTTCAAACTCTAAAACACGAGTTTCTAACATGCCCATAATTTGTAAACCTTTTAATGCTTGACCTTTAAAAGATAAACTTTCGTTATTAAGAATTTGATTGTAAATATTTATTAAAGCTTTAAGTGTTTTTATGTAACCATATTTTGAGTTTAAAGTCTGCGTTTGATTAAATATTTGCTCAAATCTATTTAAATATTCTATTTCAATGGCATTTAAAGTAACCGTTTTTAAAACAGCCATTATTTTTAAACAGTTTTCAATTGCCACAGTACAATTACTCCAATCTGAAAATAAAAGTGTTATTAATTCTTTGGTGTCGTCTTGCGCATTAAAAGCCAATAACTGTTCTTTATCAATAAAGATAAAATTATGAGTCTTTATTTGATATGCTATTGTGTTTAGTGAAAAAAAGTTTAATACTGGATGGTTCAATATTGGAATAATATCTTTGTGATAAAAATCTTTTTTATTCTCTATTTTACCTTTGTTTTGATGCATATTAAACAACAAATAAAACAACCCTGATAATTGTATGTTCTTTAAAGGTAAACCCATAGTAATGTTAATGTTTTTAACAGTTACTGGTAAGGAATTAATTGTACTTAATAATAAGTCTTCATTTGCTAAAACAAGCGCTGTATTATCTTGTTTTTCACTATTGTTTTGAATTATTTCATTGGCGTATTTTATTTGCGAAACATTTTTTGGCGTACCAATAATTGATATCTTTTTTTTAGCACTTAAATTGTTACTCGTACTTTTAAACGGATTCTTATCAAAGTATTTCCAATTTTTTTTATATTTTTTTATAAAACTAGCTGCTGAAATGTTTTCTTTCAGTAAAAATTCATCAATATCAAAGTAAATTTCTGCTATATTATGATGCAAAAAAGATTGTATAATATTCTCTTCCACTTTATTTAAAGCGTTAAAGCCTATAAAGATGTATTTGTTTTTATGGTTATTTAATATGTATTTATCTAAGTTACTATTAGCTTCTCGGTATTGCAAGCCTTGATATCCTATTTTTAACGATACTAAATGCTTGTAAAAACAATTGTAGTAAATTTCTATTTTTTCAAAAAAATGAATGTATTTTTTTGTTAATTCTGTTTTTGATTCGTCTATATTAAACCAATTATCAATTCGGTTAATATCTTTTAAATAGTTAAAAACAGCATTTTGGTTAATTAAGTAACTGTCTATTTCGTTAAAATCGGTTATTAAAGTAGTTGCCCAATTAGAAAATTCATCAAAAGATTCTATTTTTTCCGTTTCTGTATTTTCAATATATATTTTATAAAATTCAAATAATAAAACTAAGTTATCAGCCGAATCTATCTTAGAGATATCAACAACTAATTCTTCAATACTAATTAATTGAGGCAAAAATTGAAATGTAGCAAGTTTGTTTTTAAGCTCATTCTTAATAAAAACTCCTGCTCTTTTACTTGGTAATACAATAGTGATATTATTAAATTCTTTATGAGTATTTAATATCGATTCTACAATACTATTAATATATTTTTGCATTAAACAAATATATAAATTAAAAAAAGCCATTCCTAATAGGAATGGCTTTTATATTATACAGTTTGTTGTTTTAAATTATTTTACTAATCTAATTTCAACTCTTCTGTTATTAGCTCTACCAGCTCTTGTTTTGTTAGTATCAATTGGATACTCTTCACCGTAACCATAAGAAGATAATCTTACAGCACTTAAACCTTTAGAAACTAAATAATCTTTTACTGCTGCTGCTCTACTTTCAGACAATCTTTTGTTTAATTTATCTGAACCTTGACTGTCTGTATGACCATCAATACTAAAGTTAGCATTTGGATATTTTTTCATGATTTCATAAATAGCATCTAATTTTGCAGACACACCATTTTTAAAAGATGATTTTGCAGAATTAAAGAAAATAGTTTTTGCATAAGCATCTAATTCAGCTTGTGCTTCTTTAGTAATTACTTCAACTGGTTTTGGTTTTGGACAACCTTTGTTAGATGCAACTCCTGCAACTTTAGGACAGTTATCGTCTTTATCTAAAATGTTATCACCATCAGTATCTGGCCAAGGACAACCTTTGTTTTCTTTTGGTCCTTTTACTTTTGGACAAGCATCTTTTGAATCAATAACACCATCGTTATCTGAATCAGGACAACCGTTATTTGCTTTAGTTCCTTTTATTTTTGGACAAGAGTCGTCTTTGTCAGCAATACCATCTTCATCAGTATCAGGACAACCATTCATTGCTGCAGTTCCTGCTTCGTTTGGACAATTATCTTCAGAATCTTTGATTCCGTCGCCATCAGTATCAGGACAACCGTTAAAAGCTTTTAAACCAGCAACTTCTGGACAAGCATCGTTTTTGTCATAAATACCATCGTTATCTGTATCAGTTCCACCAAATTTAGCTATTATACCTAAAGCATGTTGAAAATGAGGTAATTGTTTTGTGTCATCAAACGAATGCTTATACATTGTTTGTAAGTTTAAACCTAAGTTTTCAGTAAACCAAATGTTCATACCTAAACCTCCATTTAATGTACCGTTTCCTTGTTCATCTAAAAAAGTATAACCACCACCAATACTTGCGTAAGGATTAATGAATTTATAAGTTCCTAAATCATATCTAACATCCATATCTAAACCAATGTAAGACATATCGTTTACAGTTGACTCACCAACTTGATCAATATTATTGAAAGATACACCTGCACCTAAAGTAAATCCATCAGAGATATATTTACCTACGTGGATTCTTGAAATAGGACTTGCTAAAAAATTGTAATGATCTTTTGCGTTTCCATATTGCTCTAACCATCCAGCGCTATTCCCTTCAGCGTTAACCATTGTTGGGTGATTTGTTGGATAAAAGTCTACGGCGTTAGTACCGAAATCAAATGCCCATGGGTTGTTCTCATCCTGAGCTTGTAAATTAGTAACCGTAAAAACGATTAAAAATACGAATAAAATTCTGTTTAAATGTTTCATTTTTAATTAATTAATGTTTGTAATATCTTATTTTATAGAAATTTTAACACATGCGTGTTGTTATTAGTTGACAAATATACGTAATTTATTTTATACTAATAGAATAAGGCTCTGTTATCTTCAATTTCTGAATTCTCTTTTAAAGCGTCATAAACTTTTCCGCTTCTGTTTTTTAGATTGTTTGTTAAATTATTTGAATAAGTGCTGAAGTTTTTAATTTCGTAAGCTTTGTTCTTTTTAGTAACTTTTATAATGTAAACACCTCTATCGCCATCAATTACTTTAGTATCACCTTCTTTTACATATAAAAGTGCTCCTGCTACATTTACATCTTTTCCTCCTGTTTTAAAAGTAGCATTTGAAATAGAAACTTCTTTTGAAGATACAACTGGTTTATTTACCGATTTTGCCATTTCTTCTAATGTTGTTCCTGAAATTTTATTGTGAATTAAAGTAGCTTGCTTTTCTTTAATTAATATTGGTTCTATTTTAGATTTTGCTTCTTTAATAGAAATTAACCCTTTGTTTTTCTTCGCATTAAGAACCACAACTGCATAATCACCATTTTCTAAGTCAAATCTTTTTACTGCACCTACTCTATTATCGTTTTCAAAAGTCCATTTTACAATATCTCTTTGATTACCTAAACCTCCAATATTTTCGTCTAATATTTTTATTGATTTAGCTGATGATTTTTTATAGTTTTTTTCTTTTGCTAATTCTTCAATTTTTTTACCATTAGTTAATTCTAAAGCAAAACTTTCTGCATCTTGATAAATTTTACTTTCTGTTTCTTCAGAAGGGTCAATTTTATGTGCAACGATAGCTAACTTTAACCCTGGATCTGTTTTTTTATCATCAATTTTAATAATATGAAAACCAAACGATGTTTCAACTAATTTAATTTGACCTATTTTATTGTTTTTATCAAAAATATAATCGTTAAATTCTTTTGCCAACTGCCCTTGTTTGTAAAAACCTAAATCACCACCTTTTGTAGCACTTGGTCCGTCAGAGTTCTCTTTTGCTTTATCGGCAAAATTATTTTTATTTACTTCTTTTACCAAGTTTTTAGCAAATGCTTCTGCTTCATCTCTTGTTCTTGTCACTTCTTCTTTAGCTCTTGAAGCACCTTTATAAGCAATTAAAATATGACTTGAAGAAACTGACTCTTCGCCATCTTTACTTGTTATTTTTGCTATTTTAAAATATTCGCCATCTCTATATGGACCATAAACAAAACCAACTTGTTTTGTCATTAATGTGTCAAATACATTTGTTGGTAAATCTTTCTTTAAATATAATTTATCTGAATAAGAAATATCGGAATTGGTTGTAACAAATTCTTTGTTATTTTTAGCATTAACAAACCCTAAAACATTTTCTTTTCTTTTTGCTGCATTGTTCCATTCTTCATGATCTGTAATTAAAACTGCAATTTTATTTTTTACAGCTTCAATGTCACTTGCCGATGGTTTTACTTCAAATTTAACAAAATCAATTGCATTATTCGCTTCTTCTGTAAATTCATTTATATGTGAATTCATATAAGCAGTTATTTCAGCATCTGTAACAGCAACTTCATCTTTTTTTATAGAAGAATAGGGTACAAATGCCATATCGATATCAGAGCTTGTGTTTTCACTTTTATATTCTCTTTCGCCTTCTTTTAAAGAAGCCACTAAACCTGATTTTACTAAATCGTTGTAGGTACTTTGCTCTAATTGAGATTTTATACTTGCTTCATAATCTACCCAACCTTTCCATTGTGCAGCGCCTTGAGGAGTGTCTGTATTGTCTTGCAATGTTGCTATGTATTCTTTTAATTTGTTTTCATCAAACAAACCTGTTTCATCTTTAAAACGTTGGTCGTTTTGAATTGCTGAATTGGTAATCATTGAATCCCAAATATCTTTTTCACCTACAACTATACCTGCTTTTTCTAAAGCATCTTTGTAAACTTGCTCTCTTACAACATTATTCCAAACCGTTTTTACTTTTTGAATGGATGAATTTCTATTATTTTTTTGAGCTTCTAATAATCTTGAGAATTTTTTACTACTAATCTCTTCGCCATTTACAGCTCCTATATTACTTCCATTTGATCCGTTACTTCCTTTGAAGATACCACCAATTACAAATGCAAAAAGTGCCATACCAATAATCATGATTAAGTAAATAGGTCTGTTTCTAATATTTGCTAAAATCGCCATTTTATTTTTTAATTTAAATTAAGTCCGCAAAATTACAAAAACAATTCTGTTTTAAGAAGTAGAATTTCAAGTATTTTGCAGTCTTAGTCGATAAATAAAAATTATACTGAAATAAAAATTAGTTTTTTATTTCTTTTATGGTTAAATAAACCTCTTCTATTTTAGTTTTAGTAACTTTTTTTATGGTTATTTCAAAATTATCTATTAAAATAACATCATTTAATTGTGGTATAGTTTCGGTGTAATTTACAATATAACCACCAAGTGTTTCGTATGCTTCTTCTTTTGGTAAATCTATATTATAAATTTCGTTTATAAAATCAATTTCTAATTTTGCCGAAAGTAAGTATTCTCTATTGTTTATCTTTTTATTGATTAATTCGGTATTATCATGCTCATCTTCTATTTCGCCAAACAATTCTTCAATAATGTCTTCTTTTGTAATAAGACCAGATGTTCCGCCATATTCGTCTAAAACAATTGCGACGCTCTTTTTCTTTTTACTTAAGGTATTAAGTATGTTTTTAATAGTCATTGATTCTGGTACAAATTCAACCAATTTTATCATTGACCTTATGTTGTTTTGGTTTTTAAAAAGATCAAATGCATTTACATAACCTATAATATTATCTAATGTGTTTTTGTAAATTAGTATTTTAGAAAAACCCGTTTCTATAAATACTTTTTTTAGTTTTTCTAAATTACTATGTACATCTAAAGCTTTAATTTCAGTTCGATGTACCATGATTTCTCTTGCTTTTACATTGTGGAATTCTAATGCATTCTTAAATATTTGTATTTCTGAATCTATTTCTTCGCCTTGTGTAGTTTCTAATTGTTGACTTATAAAACTACCTAACTCTTTTTTACTAAACACTTGAGATATTGTATCTTCTTCTGTATTGAAAAAGAATTTTAATATAAAATTTGAAATTATACTTATTATTATTGATAAAAAATAAAATAATATAAAGAATATATAAGCTGGTATTGAAAAAAATCGCAAGGCTTCATTGCTGTAAATTCTAAAAATTGCTTTGGGTAGAAATTCTGCTGTTATTAATATAATTATTGTTGAAATAAATGTTTGCATTAATAAAATTACAAATTGATTTTCTATATATGGTGCAATAAATTGAATTAATAAATCACCCATATAATAACCATAGATAACTAATGCAATATTGTTACCAATAAGCATTGTTGTTATAAAATTAGATGGTTTTTTTGTGAATTTTGTTAATATAGATGAAACAAAACTTTGCTGTTGTTTTTCAATTTCAATTTGTAATTTATTTGCAGAAACAAATGCAATTTCCATTCCTGAAAAAAAAGCAGATGCAATTATTGATAATAAAATTATTACGAATTGTGTTTCCATTATATTTAAACTATTGTTTTAACAACAGTACAAAAATACTAATTATTTGGTTTATTGTTTTCAAACCATTTTTTTCTAAACTTCCTTTTAAAAAAGTACATAAAAGTAGCCATAATTGCAAAAGCACCAAAAACAAGTGCTTTACTTTTATTTGTGCTATATGTTGTAACTGAATTGATAAAAAACACTATGGCTATTACAAGGTAACCTATTTCTAATATTTTGTTTACTTTTTGCATGTTTATTATTTTTCTTTAATATATAATGTGCCGCTATTATTCATCATTGTAGCGTTTGTTAAATCTGCATTTGAATCAAAACCTTCTAAGCCAATAATAGTGTCTTTTGGCGAGGTTAATATTGATTTTTTATTTGAAAAAAAATAATTTACTTTTTGATCCCAATATAACAAATTAGTTTTTAGTGTTAGTTTTTTTGAATGGTTAAATACTACAACGTTATTACGTAACTCTGAAATTGTACTTTTATCGTAGGTACGTGCATATTCTGCTGTTATTGTAGTAGAATCTCCTTGCTTATCAAATCTTGTTATTTCTATTCCTTTTGGAAATTCTTTGTAGGGTTGTTTTGTTCTGTTTTCAAAATTATGCAATAATGGCGCTTTAAGTTTGTTGGTTACATAACCCGAATCTGTATAAACTAAACTTATGTTTTTAGTTACTGCAATTGGTAAGTTTTTATCTGCTAAAAAATCATTTATTTTATCAAAACTTGTTTCACATGAAAAAAACATTGCCACCAAACTAATGATAGCAATGTTTTTAAATATGTTATTTGACTTAAAATTCATGTTTTACTATGGTATTCTAACTGTTTCTCCAATCCATCCACCAACTTTATGTGAGTCGCCTGATTTTAAACCTTTATTGAATAATAATGTTTTTGCTGGATAATTACCACTGTAACTTTTAATGTATTTTTTACAAGTTGATGTTAAACTTGGGTTTGCTCTCATTGCTTGCCTAACTTTACCAACAGCTGCAACATACACCATACGTTTACTTAACTCATCTGTACCAACTCTATTGGCAGTTTTTGCATACATTCTTGCAATTAAAATATACGATTTACCATAACTTGGTTGGAATTTTAATGCCTCTCTTGCTTTTCTTCTTGCTTGGCTATATTTACCTGATTTGTATAAATCATTTGCTTGACTATAAAGGAAGTTTGCTTTATCTAATGGTGTACCCATATTGAAAATCTTTTTTCCTAATTCATCTGCCTCAGCAACTCGTCCTTTTTTTCTGTATTCGCTTTCTAAGAATTTATACACCTCAACAGATTCTTCTGCTTTTGCCCAGCTTTCGATAATTGTTAAGTATAATGGATCGTTATTACAACCTTTATTATTTAATTTTACCGTTGCTCTTTTTAACCATTTAGCATTTGTTGTGTTTGATTCGTAATTGGTTCTATACATAGGTACTAATCGCTCGCAAGTCATTAAATCATCAACCATTGCGTTAAGACCGCCTTCAATTTTACCTAAACCACTTAAGTTTTTCTCAAAATATTGTTTGTCAACTCTCCATTGTTCTTTTTTAGTTAAGGTTTCTCCTTTTTCTATTTTTGCTTGAAGTTTGGTGTAATCTGCTGTTAAGCCATTCATTTTTACTCCAACAGCATCATTAACATCATCCATAGTGTCAAAGATATACTGTACATCGGTATCTTTATACTTTTCGGTAACAAAACCAAAAAATTTAAAAATATTTTTTGCACTCATTTCTGATGGGTTCGCTTTAAAAGCTAAATTTAATTTTTCAAAAACTTCATCGTCAGTTGCTTTTTGAGAAATTAAGAATTTTGCCCAATCACTATATACTTTACCTAATCTTTTAGGATAAAACTCAACTCTTTTAGCATAGATTTCGTTTGTTAATTTTGCTCCTCCATCTGCATCAGATTTCATCATGTTTTTTGCGATCTTTAAACCATCGGTATAAATATGTACAGATGCTTTTGGACAGTTGTCATAACATGCTTTCCAAGGTTCGTAAGCTTCATCAAAGTTTTTTGCTTTAACGCTTTCGTGAAATAATGAAAGATTCATTTTACATTCAGTAGGGTTATCACCATACTTTTCTTGTGCCGAAACACTTATTAATCCTGCAAACAGAAATGTAATAATTGTTATTGTTTTTAGTTTCATTTTCATAATATAATATTTAATCTAATTTACGTTTTATAAACCACTTATCATTTAAAGATAAACTGAGGCGAAAGTTATAATAATTTTCTTTAATTAAACCATTATTATTAATTTCTCCTCTTTTTCCAAAATCAAAACCTAAGTTTAAATTAGAAAGTTGCCTTTTACTTGGTAAGGTTACTCCAAAAGACATGCCAAAGTCTTTAACAGCTGTATTATTTATTTCTAAACCTATCTGCTTTGAATGTATACCTGCGCTGTATGTTATTCTTTGCCAATACTTTGTAATAGATTCTGCTTTTGGTGTATAATAACCTCCAAACGCTAAATTTGTTGTGTTAATATACTTAACAAAGTTGTTGTTTTGTGTAAAGTTAGCACTAAAACTGGTTGCGTCTTGAAAATCATACTCTACACCAACAAACCATTTATTTGAGTTAGCAATACCTATACTTAAAGCAGTTTTTAAAGGCATATTAGCAGTTCCTTTAAAATCTCTTGCATAAACTTCGTCTTTTGGAATAATAATATCTGGATTAGTAGAATTTATTACACTTATTAAACCTTCATTACCTTCGTAATTTAATTTGTTTTCTAATAAAGCAGTTGCTCCTGATTTAATATTTATTTTATCGTTTAATTTATAGGTGTTTTGTAAGCCTATTTTAAAAGAAAATCCACCAACTTTGGTATCTGTTTTATAAAATGTACCTAATTGATCTACTCTATCTCTATTTCGCCATAAAATAGTTCTGTCTAAACTTCCAAAAACATACGATGCTTCTAAACCAACGCTTATATTATATGGCAAAATTTTACCGTAACCCAAAAAGACACGATTGGTTCTTCCGCTACCTTGATACAAATTGCTTTCAGACTCATTATCTGCATTAGTATATGTATCGGTAATTGTGTAACCAACTTTAGTAAATGGCTGAATTCCAAATGCAATACCTGCATTTTTACCAACTGGTAAACCTAAAGCTAAGTAGGATAATGAAAAAGCAGATGATGTTTGTTGCTTGTTGCCGTCATCAATTTTTGTAAAAATATTTTCTGTTCCTATTGCGTAAGTTGTAAACCTTAAAGAACCTAAAGATGCTGGGTTACTAAAATTTAATTTATACGAACTATTTAAAGCACTACTCGCACCAATAGTATTCTCTGTAACTGTTTTTGCTTCATTCGTTTGTCCGATACCGAAAAAAGAATAAGGCGAAATATTGTTTCTTTGTGAATAACTACTAAAAGTAATTAAAATAGTAATTAGTACAATTGTTTTTTTGGTCATTATCTATATATTATAATTCAAAATATGGTTTAATCCTTCTAATAAAAAATTAGGATTCGCAAATATGCTACTTTTTAACAATTTAGCCAAGAAAATAGTGTCTCCTCCTGTTAAAACTATTGTTAAATTATCATTATTGTTCTTATAATGGTTGATAACACCATCAATTTCATAGACTGTTCCGTTTATAACACCTTGATGCATAGCATTAGTAGTAGTATTTCCAATTACTATTTGTTTCTTTGTGGTAAGTAATGGTAGTTTGGCAGTAAAATGATGCATTGCTTTATATTTCATATTAATTCCTGGTGCTATTGCACCTCCAAAATATTCATTTTTTGAATTTAAAAAATCATATGTAATACAAGTTCCCGCATCAATTACTAGTACATTTTTGTTTGTGTATTGATTATTCGCTGCTGCCATTAATGCAATTCTATCTACTCCTAATGTTTTTGGTGTTTTGTATAAATTAATAAAAGGTGTTTTAGTGGCTGCATTTAATACAATTAAAAAAGTTTTTTTCTTTAACAACGAAATAAGTTTTAGGTCAATTATTGAAACGGAAGAAATAATTGTGTTTTTTATTTTTTGTTTTTTTAAAATTGACGTTACATCAGTTAAAATTGTATCGGGTTGAATCTTTATTAAACTGTATAAATTATTATCTTTAAAAACAGCAATTTTTACTCGAGTATTTCCGATGTCTATTATTAAATTCAAATTAGTTTTTTAACAAAAATAAGGTGTTTTTGTGAATAAAAAGCAGATATTTTTAAATTTTGAAATTTCTTTAATATAATATCGGTCAAGGTTTTGAATATAGAATGTAGAGATAATGTATAATGGG
>Ga0256840_1001014_pt1 | contig 27376 bp, 24 predicted proteins | sample 355202metaG_FD_185969 | JGI IMG/M metagenome (GOLD analysis project Ga0256840, IMG submission 185969) | Hydrothermal vent microbial communities from Mid Atlantic Ridge, Atlantic Ocean - 355-202 | ecosystem: Environmental > Aquatic > Marine > Hydrothermal vents | place: Atlantic Ocean: Mid... | reverse complement strand
ATTGTATATAAATACAATGCAATATTAGATATTAGTAGCGTTGCTGATATGTATATGATATATTTTGTTTTAGAAAATGTCATATTTTATATTGGTGATAGCATTACATGTAATAGTGCTTTTTTATGTTTTATGGCTTGTTTTGTTAAAAAAAGTTGTGTTTTTAACCAATAAACAGTGGAAATGACCGGATGATAATCATCCTTTAGAGCATCTTGTAGATTGAATTCTGACATCTCTTTTTGTATCGTTGCTTTTTTATAAATATTGGCTAAATTTAGTGTTTCAATTTTTTGAATTCTTTGTTTATAATGTTCTTTATACTTGGGTTTTTCTTTATAGTATTCTTCTAACAAATTATATCTTGTTTTTTCGTCATTTAGTAAAATATTTTTTACTAGTTTAGGTTGTTCCATAAAAACTTTTTCTACTTCTATTAAAATTTTTAAATGATGTTCTAATTTATCTATTTTTAGACAAGCCACTTCTTCAGAATATATCGTTTTTACTCCATTTAGAACTGCATCAATAATTTTACTAAACTCATCTATGTGTCTATAACCTCTTGTAGTACAACTATAATACAAACTTTCTTTATAATATTTAGCCAGTAAATATTCAACATCGTGCCAAGTTTCTATTGCACCAGTTGGCACATCTTGGTTGTCTATTGGGCAAGTTATGGTTGGTAGATAAATTCCCATTTTTACAATCCTGTTTTAAAAGCTTCACCCAAAGCCAATGCATATAAATAAAATAGAAAACCTCCTATAATTAAAAGTACGAATAAAATTATTAAAAGCTTTGCTGTAATTTTTGCCCATTTATTTTGTTGTTTCACACCGATATAAACTTTTCGGATGCCAAAGAATAAAACAAATAGTATTAATGCTAATAGCACATAATTAAATAACGCTTGTATTGCTATAGTACTGTTTACTTGTTCCATATCAAGTTTTTTTAAATGTTAAATTATCTAGACTTTCATTATAAAATCCTAAACTATTAGGTAACCAAAATCTAGTTTCTAAACTATAATATCCAACACCACCAAAACCATTGATAGGATGTTCTAAACAAATTTCATCTTGGTTGTTTTCTTTATTACCGATATTAAAAAACAATTCAGTTAAATTACAAAGTGCTTCTGTATTTAATTTAATGATGAGTTGGTCTGCATTTGAAACTTCTTTAGTATTTGTTGATTGATTACACCATCCAAAATAAAATGAAGGTGTATTTTCAATTGGAATGCCATTTTCTTTTTTAAATGGAAACTTACTAATTGCTTCAGGAAAATAATGGAATGTTTTATACGTTCTTTCTGCATCAATTTCTAAAATCGCTTGTGTTAGTTGTTCTTTTTCAAGATAGAAAAAAAGTTGTTTTATTTCAGAGTTTGGGTGTGTTATCGCTATTTCGATATAATTTTTATTACCAAAAAGTACATTTAATAGAGATAAACCGAGATTTACATAAGTTGTTTTATAAGCATAGTATTCGACAGCATTGGTAATTAAATCAATTTCAAAAGGAATATTGGTTTCTAAACCATAACTATTATGTCTTTTTGATTTTCTTATAATCAAATCGTTACAATTTATTTTTGAAGTAGTGGTTTTAAACATTTCTTTATCAAAAATGTAATCTTCCTTTTCAATTTTAAGATTTGTAATTTTTTCTATGAGTTGTTGTTTAGTCATTTATTTGTATTTAACACAATGTTATTTTCTATATTTGCTTTTCATAAGTTGATATAATTTAGTGTGTTTTGCTATTAATTCATTAAAGAAATCTTGAAACGTTATGTTATATAAGGTTAAACCTCCATAAGCAAAACAATCTTCAAAAAATGCATCTGCTGTTACTTTGTTTGGTGGTATTTTAAATGTCTCTTCAGACTTAATACCTTTTATCCAATCTACCATAGGCCCAGCAACTTCATGATCTAACATGGCTAATTTCCCTTTGTTTTTCCCTTGTGCAATTTGCATTAATAGATTGCCTCCTTTATCACTTGCAACAGGGTAAGCATAAGGCATTAAATCAGGGTGCCAAAATAAATGTTCTAAATTAATATTTGCTATATCTAAATATTGATCTTTATTTCCTATGCCAAAAAATCTACTTACTTCATAAATCCAATCCCATTGTCTATTTTTTTCTAAATCCTCATAAAATGGATAGATAGTTTGTGTAAATCCGTATTTATTGGTTTGATAACTGTTTTTGTTGGTGTCTAATTGCTGATCTATGTGCCACCAATTTAGATTTAATCCGTTAAATTGTTTTAGAAATTCTTTGTAACTTTCTGTTAAATTAATTTTATATTTCTCTTCAAATAACAGGATATCAGCACTTTTTGCAGGATTAAAACTTTGGTATGGAAATGGTAAATTGCTTATATTCATTTTGTTGATTTTTGAAATCGCTTGTATTAATTATCTTAAAAATGATTTTATTGCTTAATGTTTTGGTTTAAATTTTTATTGATAATAATGTTTGTTTCTATTTCATCTGCTTTTTTTGCAACTTTTTTACATAACTATATAATTATATTTTCTTCTTCTATCATTTTACTACGTTTATTTTTTTAAGTTCTTTTAACATTTCATCAAAATTCAAGCCTTTCATTCTGGCAGGTTTTTCTTCACCTTTTTTATGGTAGTCTATACTATATATTATTTTACCCTCTTCTTCTTTAAAATTAACAAAAGCTCCGCTTTTTACCTTATCACTATAGGTTGCTTGTGAAATGAACGTTCCATCTAAAAGATATTGTTTTACAGTTATTTTATTGGTTTTATTAGAGAAATCTACAAGACCATTAAGCAATAACTTATAATTTTTATAGGTTAATTTATTAGGCACTTTATTAGGTAAAAAGAGCACACTATAAATATTAAATTTTTTGTTTGCTATTAGAGTTGTTTCAATAATAGTGTCTTTAACTTTTATTTCAAAACCATTTATAACTCTATCTATGATGCCATTATAAGCCATTTTTCCTTTAAGCAATACACCGTCTCTAAAATCAAATGAACCAATTTTATTGCCTTCTGCATAATAATTTACACTACCTTTTGTATGTTTTTTGTTGTTAAAAACAACATTTATTTTATCATATCCTGTTTTATAATAGTGTTTGATGCTATCTATTACAAAACCATTATCTGTATAGGTAATACGTGTTTTGTCTTTTAAAATAGTTTTGTGTTTCTTCCCGTTTTTATAGAAGTGTTTTAAAATGTTATTAGCGTATACTTCTTTATCTAATTCGTATTGTATGCCTTCTATGGGTTTTCCATTTTTATACAACAGGCTATCTTTTTCATAATTTAAAAAATAGGTTTCATAGCCATTTTTTATTCCTTTTTTAAAGTTTGAAATAATAGAAAACTTGTCTTCTTTTTTTGTGATAAATTTACCGCTATAAGGTTTGTTGTTTTTATATATACCTTTAATGGGTTTCGGATTATTTAAATCATAATAATTACTTTGATATAGACCGTCTTTTTTGCCTTTATTATAAGTGGTTGAAGTAATTGTTTTGATATCTCTATAATCAACAGCAATTAATTTTTCTACACCCTCTTTTACCCCTTTTACATAAGGTGTAACCAAGTATTGCTTGTATTTCTTTTGTTTTGTAACAAATTTTCCTTGATATGGTAAGTTGTTTTTATATGTTCCTTTACCTATAACACTATCATTCTTAATTAAATAAATCGTTTTTTCGGATAGCAATTTTCCCTTTTCATAATGTTGTGTTTGCTTTATTCTGTTATCATTAAATGTAATAAAATCACCGTGTTTTTTACCATCAATATAGGTTTCTACTTTATCGGTTTTTAGATTGTAAAATTGTCCTGAAAAAGGTTTATCATTTTTATAGATGCTTTTAAGTGTTTTATTATGAATTAAATATGATATTTCTTCACCTTCCCTTTTATCGTTTAAATAAGTTGTTTTTCTAGCAAGCATATTGGTATATACATCAAAATAGGCTGAGCAAACACCTGTTTTTTTACCATTAACATAATGCGTTGTTTCTCTCTTTGTTGAAACGGTTCCGTTGTAAGGTTTGTCATCTATAAAAGTACAAGTAGTTGGTTTATAGCTAAAAAATGAATGTTTATCGTTTTTTAAAGGCGTATAATATACCGTACCTTGCCTTAAATCGTTAATATACTGTCCTTTTTCTACAATGGCAGTCATATCTATATCATATACTTGATATATTCCTTCTCTTTTACCATTTTTATAGGTAAACATTTTATTACCAAACCAAGATATTCCGTTATAAGGGCTGTAATTTTTATACGTTATTTCATATTCCTTACCTTTTACATATTGTATTTCTTTGCTTAGAGTTTTATATCTAAAAGTTGGATTGTAAAATCTGATTAATTGTACCGATAACTTTTTAGTTTTTGGATCTCTTTTATAAGCGATTTCTTTTTCTAATTTTCCTTCTTTATAATATTTTGTGTTATGATAGTCATAGGCATATTCAACACCTTGATAAGGTTCATTATTTTTATAAACGCAATGATAAAATGTGTTTTCTAGCGGTTTTTTTGTTTCAATCCAAATTATAGTGTCATTTTTGTATAGTGCTTTTGCAGTAAGTTCTTTAAGCAACTCTGTTTTATATTCTTCTTGAATACCGTTTTTTCTTCCGTTTTTATAATAAATCAGTTTGTTGTAAGCGACTTCTAAACCATCGGTTATATTATTATTTTTACTTATTCCCGTACCTAGAAGTTTTCCTTCTTTGTTATACCACTCAATAGTACATTTCCCATCATCAGCACAAGTGGTTACTTTTTTTATTTCTTTGTGTTTATAATCGTAAAAATCTTTTCTAGATTTTAATTTTCCGTTATGATAAGTAGCAATTCCGTTGTAAATATATTCTGAACCTTCAACTGGTTTTCCATCTTTTAAAGTCAATTTTGCTAGGATATTAAAGTCTTTATCATATTTTATTTTTTCGGTTAAAATACCATTTTCATAACTCGTTTTTATGGTGTTTTCCAAAAATTCACCATTGTATTTCTTACCCTTTTTATAATTACCTTTTAACCATTGTTTTCCGTTTTTATGATAGGTAATGGCTTCACCTTCCGGAATACCGTTGACATAATTTACCTTTGATTTTATACTTACAGGTTGATTATCCTCTAAATAAAAAGTAATTTTTGTACCGTTATCCAGAATTAAACTTTGATTTTTCAGATAATTTAAAGTGCCAATAATCTGATTATTTTTATCGTAAAAAACATCTTTTAACGGATAATAACTTTTGAATTTTTTTTGATAGTAATAGGTTGTCTTTACTGCTATTTGAGTACTGTTTTTATAGTAAGTATCTGAGAACTCTTTTCTACCGTCAGTGTAACTAGTGTACTGTGCAGGTGTTCTGTTGTTATTGTATATTGTGCCGTTGTAAGGCATAAAATTTTTATAATAGCAACGAGTTGAAAAAGATCCTCTATAATCAACCACATCGCCTTCTAAAATTCCGTTTTTATAATTTCTGGTAATTGTTTTTTTACCATTTTTATCATACCAATTTACTGTACCTTGAAAAACATCTTTTTCAAGACTTGTTGTGTGTCCGTCCATTTGCAAAACGCCATTTATATAATAGTCTTTTACTACAAATAGACTATCCTTTTCTTTTGTTATCAATCGATAATAAGCGGCGTTTTCTTGGGTTGTGGTTTTCCAATTTTTATCAAAATATATTTTGTCTTGACTAAAGATATTTTGTAGTTGGAATAACATTAAAATTATCAGTAATATTTGTTTGATTTTCATAAGATTTTCTTTATATATACTTTGGTTGTAAGAACCTTTATTATTATTTGATTACATAAAAATAACAAATGTTGTTTTTTAAATTTCTGTATTTTGTTTTAACCATCAACCTCTTGCATACAACAAATACCCTCCACCAATTATTAAAAATGGTGCGGCAATACACATTAATATAACAGTCCAACGATACAAACCCCAAAACGACATTACTTTAAACTCATCACTATCGTTAGCGTAAATAATTGGCACTAAATCACCTACTCTATATGGAGCAGGACTTGATGAAATACTACTTGTATGTGTAATTGTTTGTCCGTTTTTAGTGTATTCATAAACCGGTTTGTAAGTATATCCTTTTTCTCCACGTACAGGAATTAAATCGATTACTTTTGCTTTGGTTTTTGTTCCTGAAGCAAGAATTACAGCTGTTTTATTATATTGTTTATAGGCAAAGTATAATAATACTATTGCTATCACAAACAGTCCTGTATAGGTGTATTGTCCCATTTTCATTTAATTAAATATTGTTTAGTAAAATTACCGATTCAAAAATACTATTTTTAAACCGGTAATTATTAATTATTTATCCCATAAATAAAAAAGAAGCTACAATAGTCCAAGCTCCAACTATCAATCCAATAATTCCCAATTTGCCTTGTTTTGCTGCCAATTTTGTTTTAATTTCATCGGCTTTAGCTTGTGCATCCGGATTTTTAGCTAGTAATTTATTACTTATTATTCCGTAACCTAATAAAAATCCTAAACCAGCTTCTACCACACTTCCTGCCATCCAAGTAATCCACCAAATTGGAGCTGAAGTTAGCATTCCTAAATTTAAAAGTGCTTGGATAATACCCCAAATTCCCCAAAAGGCAAATACAACACCTATCCAACCTTGATATGGTGTTATTTTATCTAATAATTCTTTTGCGTTTGGTTTTTTTGATAATAATAAAGATGGTACTGCAATAATGCTTAATAAGATAAGTGTAATTCCGTAAATCATAATGTAAAAATTTAATTGTTTATAATGTTTTAATTAACACTACAAATATCTAACATGATGAGGTTTAGGAATAGCTTGTATTTAGTGAAATTTTTATCCCTGTTTTCAGGGAGTTACTTTTTTATAAATTTATAGTTATACACTGTATTGTTTTTAAAGAAAGATATGATATAAATTCCTTTATCCAATTTCTCAATATCAACTTGCTGATTTGAAACTTTATCCTGTATTATTTTTCCCCCATTTAATGAATAAATAGTATAATCCGAATTACTAAGATTTACAGGAACAGTTATCATATTTTGGGTAGGATTAGGGTAAAATAAAAGTTTTGTTTCATCAAAATCATCTGTTGCTAAATTTTCAAAATAAGGTACTATAGCTTTTTGCACGCCGGTTCCGGGTGACCAGCACCAAACATAGGGATGCTGCCCTGTTTCTATTTGTATTGAACCTGCATAATTAAATGCCATTCCATCGTTTGCATCCATCCAATTTTCTCCTGCATCTGTAGAATATAAAACGCCTAAGGAATTATCAAAACCTCCTGAATGATAACTCTTTGATGAGGTAGCATATATAACATTTGAATCTTGAGGAGCAACTGCTACACTTCTCATATCATTGTCGGTAATGAGGTGTTCCCAAGAATTAGTAGTTTCATTGAGTTTATAAAGTCCTTTATTAGAACCTTGAACGGTAACATATACTCTGCCTGCAATATTGGGGTCGGTTTCTATATCAAAAACTCCCTCGTAAGGATAGGTCTCAGGGTTTGTTCCCCAATTCATATAAGTAGGAACAATATCTGGTCTTGTATTAATATGTGTATGATGCATATCGGCAGTTCCTACTTCAGTCCACGTTCCAACATCTCCTGAGCTAGTCGATCTCCATAAACCGTCTTTTCCGCCCGCATAAACAATGTTTCCGTTAAGTTTATCAACTTCAATAAATTTTAAATTTACTCCGGATAAAACACTAGTCCAAGACATTCCATCATCAACCGAACGATAAACCGTACCGTTTACAGTTATAAACATTTTACGGTTATTGATACTACTATTTTTATCCAAAGAAAGACCATAAACACGTATCGTATTATCAAAATTAGGTAAACCATCTGTTATTAACTGCCACGTTTCTCCATAATCAGTACTCTTAAAAAGTCCGGTTTTTGCAACAAGATTTTCACTACTATCTGTAAATTGTTCTTTACTAAAAGTTGCCCAAACCACATTTTCTCTATCCGGATCACTCAACACATTTAATACATTTGAACCTGCACCGCGTTTTGCTATATCGTTAGGAATAGTTCCCGGAGTGCCGATGTCCCACGTGTATTGGGGATACGTATTGTAATTAGGCTGTCTTCTATCCCAAGATTGCCCGTGATTAGTAGATTTCCAAAAACCCATATCGTACGTGCCTATATATATGATATTTGGATTGCCTTGATTCACTTCAATACAATGTCCATTAACATTTTCAACTCCCGTTGAGAGCCATTGATTTGTCGAAATTTCTTCAGTAGAAACATTATTAATTGTACCACCGCCATCAAAACTTGCCCAAGCCCATTGTCCGAATGAAGCATAATATTTATCAGAATTAAAAATATCTTTTGTAACTGTTTTATTTAACCCGTTAAAGCTCTGACTAAAAGTATAATATTGATTTAAAGAATATCCAACATTCCAATCACTTGGCGTACTTTTATGCGTCCAAGTAGCTCCTCCATCTAATGTTTCCCAAGTTCCGGCATTGTCATTCCAATCGTACGGGAATAATACATCTACCACACGGATTATATTGGGATTATTCATTCCTACACTAATAATACCTGTGTAATCTCCTATTTGATTAAAAGTTGTTCCACTATTAACGCTTTTGTATAAAGCACCACTGTTTTCATCTCCTCCTATATAGTCACTGCTACATCCATTATTAATCACAAAATTACTTTCAAACGTACTTATAAATACAATGTCCGGATTTGTAGGATGTAAATCCATATCTAAAATATCACCCAAAGAAGAGCCAATTTCTGTCCAATTTACACCACCGTCTGTAGAGCGATATAAATTTGCAGCCGAACATCCCCAACGTGACATTCCGGTTAAAACATAAACTATATTTTCATCTGTTTGATGAATCATTATTTTTATTAAATGTAAATTAGTTGGAAAATTAGTATTCGGAATTGCATTCCAATGCAAGCCACCATCAGTAGTTTTATACACTTCTCCATCTGCATCAGGTGTAAGGTGATGTGTTACGTAGCCAATATTAGGGTTTGAAGCTGCAATAGCCACATCTTCTATATAAGAGTAATCAAAACTGTTTGACGCGCTTGGAAATACAGGGATAAATGAATTTCCACCATCATCAGTTCTGTATAGTGCACTATATGTACCTGCAAAAAAGATTTGACTATTAGTTGGGTCAAAACCCACAGCGCTGATGTGCGTATCTTTGAGTCCTTGATTAGCTCCCAAAACGTTAAATGACTGCCCATTATCGATACTTTTATAGATGCCACTTAAATCTGAGGCAACATAAATATCACCATTAGGAGCAGCTTTTACACAAGCTATTGCACCACCTCCTCCGGGGTTAGTACGTATCCAATTGTGTTGTGCATGGCTTATAAAAATACTAAAAATAGTAAAAAGAAGGCATACATATTGATTTTTCATTGTGTTAATTTTTAGTAAAAGTAATAAATAACTTACTATAAACAAAATAGTTACTCAATCAAACCCAATTTAATAGCATATTTAGTTAATCCTGCTAGATTTCGAACGTTTAATTTTACGATAAGATTTTTTCGATAGCTTTCAATAGTATGTTTACTTAAAAATAAAATATCAGCAATTTCTTGACTTGTATGTTCTAAAGCTATGAGTTTTAATACTTCCTTTTCTCTTTTGGTTAAAGATTGAATGCTTTCCTTTTTCTTGGTAAATACACTATTTGTATAAGCGTCTTTAATGCTTTGAGAAAAATATTTTTCGCCATTTAAAATACTTGAAATCGCTTTTAATAATTCCTTTTTTTCGGTATTTTTATGTAAATAGCCATCTACATCATTCTTTATTAAAGCATCGATCATAGCAGTATCTATATGCATACTTACCACTAACACTTTAATATTTGGATTAATTTTTTTTACTTCACGATTCAAAGTAATTCCATCCATTTCCGGCATACTAATATCCGTAATAATCAAATCTATTTTTGAAGTTGGATTAATCGTTATATATTTCAATACATTTTTGCCTGAATTTGCTGTTAAAATTATTTTGTAATCATCAATAGAAGATAGGATACTCTGTAAACCTTCTAAAAACATTTTATGGTCATCTGCTATGATAAGATTATATTTCATTTTCTTTTTTATTTAAAGGGAATATCGATAATTATAACGGTTCCGGATTTAGGATGACTATCTATCTGAACAGTTCCTAACAAGGATTTTACTCTGTTTTCTATGTTTGAAAGTCCAATACCTTTATTGGAAAGCTCTTTTTTAAAACCAACACCGTTATCTTCAAAAATAAGGTTTATATTTTTACCGTGTTTGTTTAGATAAATATTTATTTCGGATGCTTTTGCATGCTTAATAGCATTAGTTAGCAATTCTTGAATAATTGCAAATAAAGCTACTTTGAGTGTATCGTTTAAATGATTTATTTCCTGCTTTGGATAGGCTTGAAATTTTATTGAAGTCTCATTAGTAGACATGTTTTTGAGGTATTTCTCAATTAACTCTACAAATGCTTTATCTTTAATTTTTTTTGGTATTAAATTGTGTGAAATACTTCTTACTTGATTATATGTGTCATCAATTTGTTTGGAAATATTCTTTATACTCACATCATCATTAGAAATATTAGATAATTGTAATTTTATCGCCGCTAAACTTCCTCCGATACTATCGTGAAGCTCTTGTGCCAATCTTTTACGCTCTTCATCTTGACCTTTTACATTTGCTTTTACAATTTCCAATTCCTGTTCTTTTATTAAAGAGGTGATTTTCTGATTATTCACTTCTTCTTGTATTTTGTTCAGTTTGCTTTGCGTTTGTAATTTTTGATAATACAAATACAACAATGCCAATAAAGGGATAAGAAAAAGAATAAAACCTATTAAAATGTTCTTTTTTATATTTTTTTGACGATAGAGTTCCTTTTCCTTTAGGTTTTTCTGAGTATTCAGCTCTAAAATTTTCTTTTCTTTTTCCAGCGTTTTGTATTGTATCTCTAACTCTTTAATTTCTTTTTTGTTTTGTTTTTGCAGCATCCAATTGGAGAGATTGGTATGTATATAAAGTACATCATAAGCATTTTTATAGTTTTTTGTCTTTAAATAAACAATACGTAAATTGTTAAGCACTTCTTTTTGGTAATGCACATTATTCCATACCATAGAATTACCATAAGCAACATTTAAAGTAGCAAGAGCATTGTCGTATTCTTTAAGCATAAAAAAAAGTCTTCCTATATTATTTTGAGCTATAAAATACAAATCATAAAATTGATTTTTTTCAGCTTCTTCCCTTACAGAGTTATATAATTTAAATGCTTTTTTATTATTATTTTCTAATTCTTGAATTTTTCCTTGTTTTAATTTTATTTCTAACTCTTTTTTTAAAAGTCCGTTTTTTTTATAAAAGGAAAGTACTTCTTTATATTTGTTTTTGGCAAGCCTTAACTTCTTTTTTTCTAATAAAATATCGGCTTTTCTTTTAATAATATCATTTATAAAAATACTGTCATTTGTGTTGTTTAAACATAAATCGTAGTGTTTTAGAGCTTCTTGATATTCCTTTTTATAAAAATATATAACACCTATTCCAAATTTATGTAAATCAATTAAGCTGGTATCTTTTAGACTTTTAGCAAATTTGAGTCCTTTTAAATGATAGGCAAAAGCTTTATCTATTAATCCTCTTTTTCTGGTTTCTAAGGCTTTGAGATATAAACTTTTTGACAAAAATTCATTCTTTAATAGTGTCGATTTCTGAATGTTTAAACTTTTCAAGTAAAATAAATCAGAATAAAACATTAACGAATCCAAATTACCGGTGTTATTATGAAAGTAGGCTAATTGTTCTAAGGTTTTTGCTTTTTCAATTGGCGATAAAGCTCTTTTATAATCTTGTATTAATTTGAGGTTTGTTCTAACTGGGATAGTTGAAAAACCTTTCATAGAAATAGTTTCTTCCTTTTTCTGACTAAAAATAATTCCACTAAAGAATAAAAAAACAACTAGTAAAGAGATATTTTTTTTCGTTTTGGCATAAAAAAATTTGCTTTTTTTCAATTTAATGGCATTTTATAATAGCAAAACTACTCAATAATAATAATATAATTACAAAACAAATATTTAGAAAAAACAGAATGCAACAAATAACAAATTAATTAGTCTATATTTACAGATAAATTTTAGTTTAATATAAAATTATGAAATACTTAATATTACCAACATTACTATTTTTAAGCAGTTGTTATACCTATAAGCCAATAAAAACAGCACAAATTACCAAAGGAGAAATCTATAAAATTAAAACAGCAACTAATTTTATAAAGATAAAAGCAGATTCTGTTTCAAAAACAAGCATTTATTTTTTAAAAAACAGAAAACCAAGCAGTATCTATAAAAATGAAATTCTAAATTTAAAAAGACGAAAATTTTCCAAGGTTAAAACTATTCTTTTACCTGTTGGCATTATCGGTGGATTAATAATTATAGCCGATAAAGCCTCAAAGAATATTCTTCGAGATATAGATTTAGATATACAACCTCCTCCGTAAAATTAATATTCTAAAACTTCAATTTTATTACGGTGTAATTTTATTTTACCTTTCTTTTCCAATTGTTTTAATAATCTGGAAATCACTACACGTGAAGTATTCATATCAACGGCTATTTCATAATGCGTAGTATGTAAAATAGGATCACGCATAATTTTTACCTTATCGGATAAATATTTAAATAAACGTTCGTCCATTTTCATAAAAGCTAGCATATCAATAGCTTCAATCATTTCATCTAAACGAGAGCTATAGCTTTCAATTACAAACTCACGCCAAGTTTTGTATTTTGCCATCCATTCTTCCAGTTTTTTTACCGGAACAAATATTGCCATAGAATCTTTTTCAACAATACCTCTCACTTTACTTTTGGCATTATTTAAGCAATTTACAAACGAAATGGCACAAGTATCGCCTCTTTCTAAAAAATATAAAACAATTTCATGACTATCTTTATCCTCTCGAACAATTTTAATTGCTCCTTCCAGTAAAAGCGGAACTTCCTTAATAACACTACCAACATCAATTAATAAATCTCCTTTTTTAAGTTTTACTAATCTCCCATTGTTTTCAATTTCCGCTAGTAGCTCAGGTTCAAAAACAACGCTAAAATAATCTTGTAATTTCTCGTGCATTTTAATTTTAGTTATGGTGTAAAGTTAACACTATTTTTTAAATGGTAACTTTTGTTTGGTTTTTAAATTGGTTTTAACCATTTAAAATCATATTTGGTATCCGGAATTACAATTCTTTCGGTAATACGATACATTCTTGCAGGAAGCTTCATTAAATAATCTCTTGCTTTCTCTGCTTCATCAGATAAATTGGTTATTTTATCAATATCCCATTTTTTTATCAACGTATCCATAATATTGATATAATCAAAAACGGTATAAACTCCGGCTCTTTGAGCTACGATAGAAAATTGATCAAAAATACTTCCTTTCGTTTCAAAAGATTCTCGTAGATGCATCGCCGGCATAACGATTTTATGTTTCATCATATCTCTAAAAGCCAACATCATTTCACTGGCATCGTGTTGAAAAATTTGCTTTACAAATTCTACATAAGCCAAATGATGTCGCATCTCATCTCCTGCAATAATTTTATTCATTTTAGCCAACATTTTAAATCCTTTTTTCTTGGCTATTTTTGCTACATTATTGTGCGAAACATAGGTTGCTAACTCTTGAAATGATGTGTAAACAAAGTTTTTATAAGGATCACTTGCTGTACCGATATCAAAACCATCGGCAATTAAATGCTGCGTGGTAATTTCAACTTCACGCATATTTATTCTTCCGGATAAATAAAGCATTTTGTTTAGTACATCACCGTGGCGATTTTCTTCGGCAGTCCATTGTCTAATCCATTTTGCCCAGCCATTATCTTGTCCGTTATTTTCTGTTTGCGAAACACCATCGATGTTAAGTAACCATGATTCATAGGTTGGCAAAGCTTCTTCTGTAATGGTATCACCTATCATACAAACCCAAAAATCGTCATTAAAATCTTTGGATAACTCACGTATTTCTTTTACTTCTTCAATAAAATTATCTTTTTGCGGATTGGGTAAAAAATCGGTTGGTTGCCAAATTTTTTCTGGTGAAATTAAAAATTTTGTTACAAACTCATTGATGTTTTTTTGAAGTGTTTGCATCACTTCAAGACGGATGTTGTTGTTTTTACTCATAATAATTGTTGATTGAACTACAATATTATGTCTTTTTTAATAATTTCTTCTGTTTTTTTAAACAAATCTTCAAAATTAAAATCCGCTATTTTTAAGGGTTTATGTGCTTTAACTTCTAAATTAATCCCAATATTTAATGGAAATGCACCATTTTTGGTTATTTTATATGAATTATTTATCGTTACCGGAATTACATAACCGTTTTTATTAAATTTAACTAAGGTTTTAAATCCGTTTACAGAAAATTTTTTCGGTTTGCCTGTTCTACTTCTTGTTCCTTCCGGAAAAATTACGGCACTATACTTGTTTTTATTAATGTATTTTGCAAAATTTATTAATGCCGAAATGGCTTGTTTTGGGTCTTTTCGGTCAATTAAAACCGAACCTCCATGTGTTAAATTATACGAAACACTTGGTATGCCTTTGCCTAATTCTTTTTTGGAAACAAATTTTGGATGGTATTTTCTAAAAAACCAAGATAAAGGTGAAATATCATAAATACCTTGATGGTTAGAAACAATAATTAACGGAACCTTATCGGAAATTTTATAAACATTATTAAACTTTACACGAACACCTAAAATTAACAAGGCTTTTACTAAAAAATAATTGAAAATATCGACCACTTTTTTGTGTGCCTGATAACCAAATAAATTATAAGCAATCCATTGAATTGGATGAAAAAACAACAAGATAAAGCCAAAAACCAAATAGTATAAAATGGTTAAAGGGTATGAAATTATTTTTTTTATAGTTTTCATAAAGCTAACAGTTATAAATTTGTAGTCTATATAGTTACAAATTTTCTAAAATTATTTCTATCTATAACTTTTGTTTCTGCGTTATATGTTTTAACAAATGTTTGTGGTAATCTTATTTTCGATTTTGCTTTCCATTTAAATTCGAACCCATAAATTTTTCCATCCTTTTCTTCTACAAAATCAATTTCTTGTTGTTGTTTTGTTCTCCAAAAATACATTTTTGCAAATGTGTCTTTGTAGATATTTTGTTTTTTTCTTTCCGAAATTAAAAAATTTTCCCACAAGGGTCCAATATCTGTTCGTAATTTAAGTGTATTAAAATTTCCTATAATCATATTTCTTATACCATTATCAAAAAAATATACTTTTCGATTCCTTTTTATTTCATTTCGTAAATTTCTACTAAAACTATTTAATCTAAAAACAATATACATTTTTTCTAGAACATCTATATATTTTTGAATAGTAATTTTATTTACACCTATTGTTCTTGCAAGTTCATTGTAATTAACTTCACTTCCTACTTGTAAAGCTAATGCTAATAAGAGGTCGTCTAATATTTTAGGCTTTCTAATTTCCGAAAAAGCCAATACATCACGATACAAATAACTACTAACAAGATTTTTTAATATTGTTTTTTCTTTCCCTTTGTTATTTAAAACATCAGGATAAAAACCAAATAACAATCTGTTTTCCAATTGTTGTTCCGATTTAACAAAACCTTCTTTTTTTTCAAACTCCTCCCATGATATCGGAAATAATTCATATTCCCATTTCCTACCTGTTAACGGTTCATTTAATTTATTACCTAAATCAAAAGACGACGAACCGGAAACAAATAATTGCACTTCTTTAAATTGGTCGGTAATAATTTTTAATGTTAAACCTATGTCATTTATTCGCTGAGCTTCATCTATAAAAACAATTCTATTTTCACCAAGAATTGTTCGTATTTGTTCTGTGTTAGAATTTAAAAGTAATTGTCTTATAGATGGATCATCTGCATCGAGGAACAAATAATCTTGTTCATTAAGTATTTTATTAATTAATGTGGTTTTTCCAACTTGTCTTGCTCCAACAATGATAATTGCTTTACCTTTTCCTATTTTATCTTTGATGCTATTTTCAATTATTCTTTGATACATTTCTTTTGCTCACAAAGATAATATAATTAAAATAATAACCAAAAGTTATAACTAAAAGTTATTACGATAACTCATTATACTTTTCAAACCATAGTATCTTTTACATAATCAACAACACAATCCGTTCCTCCCAAATTATCTTTTACATAATTTCCATTAATTTTTCCGGCTTGCACCCTTAACGTATCATCTTCTAATTTTTTTAAAACCGAGTTAAATTCCTTTTGATTATGCACTACAAAACAACCTCCTTTTTCCACCAAATCTTTGGCTTCTTGAAATTTTTGATAATTAGGACCAATAATTACCAGAATTCCAAAAGTTGCGGGTTCTAAAATATTGTGAATTCCAACACCAAAACCACCACCAACATAAGTTGTTGTTGCATAACTATAAATTTTACTTAATATTCCGATAGTATCTACAATAAGTACTTGTGCGTTTTTATCTATCGTTTCATCGGAATAAAAATTTACTTTTTTTGATAACTTGTTTTTTAAACTATGCAATTTCTTTACATCCATTAAATGTGGTGCAATAATAAATTTTTCGTTTTCTTTTGACAGGTTATTAATGTAATTTACCAATAATTCTTCATCTTTCTCCCATGTAGAACCTGCGACCAAAACCGAACCTTTAAAATCTGCTAAAAATCGCTCAATTTTATCAACATTATTATTCTGATTTACAATTTTATAAACTCTATCAAATCTAGTATCACTACAAACAGTTACATTAGTGAAATTTAATGATTTTAACAGATTTTTGGAAGCGGTATTTTGAACAAAAAAATGATGAATACTTCTTAAAGAGTTCCGCATAAATTTACCAATAAAATTACTTTTAAAAAATAGCTGATTTTCCCTAAAAATAGCTGAAACAACAATCGTAGGTATCTTTTGCTTCTGTAATTCGTTTAATAAATTTGGCCAAAACTCATATTTTATAAAAATTGCCATTTCGGGATGCACCAAATTAATGAATTTTTTAACATTTGATTTTGTATCTAGTGGCAGATAACAAACAACATCTGCAAGAGGATAATCTTTTCTTATTTCGTAACCACTAGGTGAAAAAAATGTAAGAACAATTTTATGATTATTAAATTTTTCGTCTTTTTTAATGGCTTCAATTATAGGTCGTCCTTGTTCAAATTCGCCTAAGGAAGCAACGTGAATCCAAATAACTCTATTCATTTTATTAATAGATTGCAGTTTTTGAAATGTTTCCTTTCTTCCGTTAAGGAAAAAAGAAATCTTCTTATTAAAAAGAGCAATTGGTTTTAATAAAAAACCAACAGTCGTTACAAATATGTTATATAAAAAATACATTATGCTCACAAAAATAAAACTAATTGTGCATTCTGTATTCGGTAAATTGAATTATTTGTATTTTTGTTGTCCTAATTTATATTTCTTTAAAATGAAAAAAATTCAAATGGTTGACCTACAAGGTCAATACGAAAAAATAAAAGATAAAATTAAACCTGCTTTTGACCACGTTTTAGATACTGCATACTATATAAACGGCCCTGAGGTTAAAGGTTTTCAACAAGATTTAGAAAAATATTTAGACGTAAAACACGTTATTCCTTGTGCAAATGGCACCGACGCCTTGCAAATAGCAATGATGGGTCTTGGCTTAAAACCCGGAGATGAGGTGATTACCGTAGATTTCACCTTTGCCGCAACCGTAGAAGTTATCGCTTTATTACGATTAACGCCTGTTTTAATTGATGTCGAAAAAGACACTTTTAATATGGATATTGATGCCTTAAAAAAAGCAATTACGCCCAAAACCAAAGCGATTGTCCCTGTACATTTATTCGGACAATGTGCTAATATGGAAGAAATTTTAAAGGTTGCAAAAGAGCATAATCTTTTTATAATTGAAGACAATGCACAAGCCATTGGTGCAGATTATACGTTTCGTAACGGCACAAAAAAGAAATCAGGTACAATGGGTAATGTTGGTACAACCTCCTTTTTTCCTTCTAAAAACTTAGGTTGTTATGGTGATGGTGGAGCAATATTTACCAATGATGATGACTTGGCACACACCATTAGAGGAATCGTTAATCACGGAATGTACAAACGCTATTATCACGATGTTGTTGGTGTAAATTCGCGTTTAGACAGTTTGCAAGCTGCAGTTTTACAAATTAAATTACCTTTATTAGACAGTTACTGCGATGCCAGAAGAAATGCTGCTAATTTTTATAATGATGCTTTCGCGAAATGCGATAAAATAGAAACACCGGTAACTAGTGATTTTAGTACGCACGTGTTTCATCAATACACTTTAAAACTTAAAGGTATAGATCGTGATGCACTACATAAACATTTATTAGACAAAGGAATACCAAATGCTATTTACTATCCTGTTCCATTGCATAAACAAAAAGCATATCAAGACAGTAGATACAAAGAAGAAGATTTTAAAGTTACTAACGAATTGTGTAAAACAGTCATTTCTCTACCAATGCACACCGAATTAGACCACGAACAACAACAATTTATTGTAGATGCTATATTAGAATTTTGCAATTAAATATTACTTTAAATTTAAAATCAAAGCGTGAATACCAAATATTCACGCTTTTTTCTTATTTTGCAGTTTTAAATTCAAATTAAAGTGACTAAATTAATCGATAATTTCGGGAGACAGATTACCTATTTACGACTTGCCGTAACTGATAGATGTAATCTTCGTTGCCAATATTGTATGCCGGCCGAAGGAATTGATATCGTTAACCGGAAAGAATTGCTTTCCTATAAAGAAATGTATCGAATTGTTCGAGTGTTAAGCGAACTTGGTGTAAATAAAGTCCGTTTAACCGGAGGAGAGCCATTTGTACGAAAAGATTTTATCTCATTTTTAGAAAAACTGAATTACAACAAAAATTTAAAAGAAATAAACATTACCACAAATGGTGCTTTAATCAGTAATCACATTACCAAGCTAGAAGAATTAAATATTAAAAACGTCAATTTAAGCATCGATAGCTTACAAGCGGAAAATTTTAAAAAAATTACGCGTCGAGATGTTTTTAACGAAGTATATAAAACTTTGGAAACCTTAGAAAAAAGCACCTTAAATCTAAAATTAAATGTTGTTATTCAAAGCGGAATAAACACCAATGAAATTAAAGATTTTATTGAATTAACAAAAGATAAAAATCTATCTGTTAGATTTATAGAAGAAATGCCATTTAACGGAAAAGGATTACGTAAAACAAAAGAAAAGTGGACTTTCAATCGTATTCTACAAGAAATAAATTCGCATTTTAATACAATTAAAAAATTACCTGAAGGCAAATCTTCTACCTCTAAAAATTATAAAACAAAAGGATATAAAGGTTCTTTTGGGATTATTCCTGCGTTCACTAGAACCATTTGTTCCGATTGTAATCGCATACGTATTACCGCTACAGGTCTTTTTAAAAATTGCCTGTTTGATGATGGTGTTTTTAACATACGTGATTTTATTAGAAATGGAGCTAGCGATGATGAAATCAAACAAGTTTTTATCGAAACGATAAGCAAAAAACCAAAAAACGGATTTATAGCTGAGGCTCAAAGAAAATCCGGGAAAAAAGTATCAGAAAGCATGTCAACCATAGGAGGATAATCGTGGCCGGAATATATCTTCACATACCGTTTTGCAAACAAGCTTGTCATTATTGTAATTTTCATTTTTCTACTTCCTTAAAAAAGAAACCGGAACTAATAACCGCAATCGCAAAAGAACTTATTTTACGCAAACACGAAATAGAGACACCTATTGAAACCATTTATTTTGGTGGCGGAACACCTTCTTTATTACAAATTACCGAAATAGAATTCTTATTAAAGACAATTTACAATAATTTTAATATTATTTCAAATCCGGAAATTACCATAGAAGCAAATCCGGATGACCTAATGGATTTCTCTGTTTTTGAAAAATATAAAAAAATAGGAATTAACAGATTAAGTATTGGTGTGCAATCTTTTTTTGATGAAGATCTACTAGCCCTTAATCGAGCACACAAAGCAAAAGAAGCTAAAACGGTTTTAAAAAAAGCGAGCAAATATTTTGATAACATTACCATAGATTTAATTTACGGAATTCCGGGTTTAAGTAAAGAAAGGTGGAAAGAAAATCTAGAAATTACTTTTAATTTTGGTATTAATCATATTTCAAGTTATGCATTAACAATAGAACCAAAGACAGCTTTATATCAATTTATTAAGAATAATAAATACCCTAACATTGATGATAATTCAGCATTAGAACATTTTAAAATATTACAACAAGAAACAACTAAAAACGGATTTGTTCAATATGAAGTTTCCAATTTTGGTAAACCAAATTTTTTCTCCAAACACAATACTTCCTATTGGTTAGGAAAACCGTATTTAGGCGTTGGACCATCTGCACATTCTTATTATAAACAAGAGCGAAATTGGAACATTGCCAACAACTCAAAATATATTAAAGCTATAACAAATGGAATCCTACCAATAGAAAAAGAACAGTTATCTAAAAAAGATCTATTTAACGAAACAATCATGATAGGTTTACGTACAATTTGGGGTGTTTCATTAACTGATATAAAAGATAATTTTGGAGAAGAAACCGTAAAAACATTACAACATAAAGCAAAGAAACATATTAATAATCAAAATTTAACACAAGAAAACAACACATTAAAAGCAACAAAAAAAGGATTGTTTTTAATTGATGGCATTGCAGCCGATTTGTTTTGGTTGGATTAAATTTTACCTAAATATTTTTTTGGTGTCGTGCCAAATTTTCGCTTAAAAGCAGCAATAAAATGACTGGAGGTACTGTAACCAATAAGATCGCTGATTTCGGCAACATTATGTTTTTTGGTTTCTAATAACTTTCGGGCGTAGTCCAGTTTATAATCAATTAAAAAAGTAAAAACGGTTTCGCCATAAATATGCTTAAATCCGTCTTTTAATTTCTTTAAAGAAAGTCCTATTTCCGAAGCCAATTCCGGTAAACTTGGTGGATTTACCATTCGTTGTGTGATTATTTCTTTTGCTTGTTTAATCTTATTTACATTTTCTTCGTCTTCTAAAAACGGACATTTATCTGCATCTTCATTAAAGTTAAAATAAAGACTTAACAGCTCAAAAACCTTTCCTTTTAAATACAATTTTTCTAAGGATTGATGTAATTTATGATTAAAAATTTGATTTAAAACCACGCCTTCGGCAGGTGACAACTCTTTGGCTGAATAATATTTTTTTTCAATATTATCATCGTGTAGAAACGTAATAAATTTGGCAAACTCAGAGAAAAAAGAATGAAATTTTTTGATGGTAATCAAAACAATTAACACTTTTGATTTTGGTAAAACTTCAATGTTTATAGGAATATTTTGTTGCGGATTAAACAACACCAAAGATTTGTTTTTTTTAATATCAATAGTGTAGCGTCCTTGGTTAAAAATCAATTTGGCATCGCCGTCTAAACCAAAGTAAAGTTGAATGTATTTATTTTCAATTTGGCGTACATAACTCGTAACCTCATCGGTATTATTATGCAACTTAACCATATGAAATTCCGGTTCAATAGATAACTCAGTAGCTATATTTACATTTTTACTTCGCATAATTAACAGGCAAACAATTCTTTAATCTTTTGTACAAAGATACAATTATTAAAAACGAAATAACAAAAACTTTTATCGTTATTTTTTAATTATCACTTTTCTAACTGATTTTCTTTACGTTTAATTAAAAATGCCATTATTAGTGCATAAATAACACTTGCTATTAATTTTTTTAATAAATTATTTGGTTCTAATACATAGTTAATAGCTTCCGATAAGGGTAAATAAATTAAGTTAAATAGAAATTGTGCAAATAAATAAAGTAAGAAAAAAACAGTTAATGTGATGAAAAAATAGGTAATTCCGGATTTTCTTTTAATTACTTTCATCGTTATTTTAATTTTTTATTGTTGTGGTGTCTGTCGTGATCACGCTTGGTTTTAATGGTCATTTTTTTATCAAATGCTTCTTGTAAATCGATTCCTGTTTGATTTGCTAAACACAAGACAACAAAAACAACATCGGCAAGTTCTTCACCTAAATCTTTATTTTTATCGCTTTCTTTTTCAGACTGTTCACCATAACGTCTGGCAATTATTCTGGCTACTTCACCAACTTCTTCGGTGAGTTGTGCCATATTGGTTAATTCATTAAAATAACGAACGCCGTGTTCTTTTATCCAATTATCAACATCTAATTGTGCTTTTTTTAAATCCATTTCTTTTTTAATTATTCTGTAAAATTACAAAATTAATCCCTTAAATTTGTATTTATGAAAATTCCGTTTTTAAATACAGTTATCGCTTGGTCCTTAAAAAAAAGGAAACATCAAATCGATTTTTTTATAAAATATCCTATTGAAGTGCAATACGAATTGTTAGGGAAATTACTTTTTACCGCAAAAGACACCGAAATTGCTAAAAAATACGGATTTGATAAAATTAACAATTATAAAGATTTTGCTAAACGTGTGCCAATACGCAAATACGAATCGATAAAAAATGAAATTGAAAGAGCCAGAAAAGGAGAACAAAATATCTTTTGGCCATCAAAAATAAAATGGTTTGCAAAATCTAGTGGTACAACCGGTTCTAAAAGTAAATTTATTCCGGTAAGCACCGAAGCTCTTTACGATTGCCATTACAAAGCTGTTAAAGATATGCTTTCAATTTATGTATGTAATAATGAAGATACTCAGATGTTTGCTGGTAAAAGTTTGCGTCTTGGCGGAAGTAGTGAAATCTACCAAGAAAATGGCACAATCTATGGTGATTTATCGGCTATTATCATACAAAATTTACCGCTTTGGGCGGAGTTTAGTTCTGCTCCGAGCAAAGAAATAGCTTTAATGAGTGATTGGGAAACAAAAATAGATCGCATCATAGATGAAACGATAAACGAAGATATTACCAGTCTGGCAGGAGTTCCTTCATGGATGTTGGTTTTATTAAATAAAGTGTTAGAACGTAGTGGAAAAGAAAACATCCTACAAGTTTGGCCAAATTTGGAAGTTTATTTCCATGGAGGCGTAAATTTTAATCCGTACCGCGAACAATACAAAAAGTTACTTCCTAAAAAAGATTTTAAATACTACGAAATTTACAATGCGAGCGAAGGTTTTTTTGCTATTCAAGATAAAAATTACAGTGATGAGCTCTTGTTAATGTTAGACTACGGTATTTTTTATGAATTTATTAAAATGGAAGAATTTAACGATGAAAACTCCGTTGCTATTCCTCTGGAAGAAGTCATATTAAATCAAAATTACGCCATGGTTATTACCACAAATGCCGGATTATGGCGTTATTTAATCGGTGATACCGTTATGTTTACATCGCTAAAACCATATCGCATAAAAATTACCGGGAGAACCAAATATTTTATTAACGCTTTTGGTGAAGAAATTATTTTGGATAATGTAGAAAAAGCATTGGAATTGGCAACAAAAAAAACGAATTCTATTGTTAAAGAATATACTGTTGCACCTGTTTTTATGGCAGAAAATAAAAAAGGAAAGCACCAATGGTTAATTGAATTTGAAAAAGAACCAAAAGATTTAAACTTTTTTACCGAAGTTTTAGACAATGCTTTAAAAGCTATAAATTCAGATTACGAAGCAAAGCGTTACCTCAACATTACTTTGGATTTACCACAAATTACAAAAGCAAAAAAAGGACTGTTTTACCAATGGTTAAAACAAAAAAATAAACTTGGCGGACAACATAAAATTCCGCGTTTATCAAACGACAGAAAATTTATGGAAGAGATTTTGAATGTGAATAAAATTTAATCACTACTCCAACATCATACTAACTTCCAACCAACGTTCTTCTTTTTGTTCTATTTGTTTGCGAATTTGTTCTAATTCTTCGCCCATTTCCGCAATTTTTTCAGGAGAAAGATTCGGATTTAAAAATGCTTCTTCAATACGTTTTTTCTTTGCTTGTAATCGCTCGATGTCTTTTTCTAATTGTCCGAATTCACGTTTTAATTTTTTGGTTTCTTCATATGAAGTTTTATTTTCCGAAACGGTTTCTTTAATTGCTACCGTTTCTTTAATCACAGGTTTAGAATCTTCGTAAGCACGATAATCGGTATAATTCCCCGGAAAATCTTCTACCAGTCCATTTCCTTTAAACACAAAAAGATGATCTACAATTTTATCCATAAAATACCTATCATGCGATACGACAATTAGATTCCCTTGAAAGTCCAGTAAAAAATTTTCCAACACATTTAAAGTAACAATATCCAAATCATTAGTAGGTTCATCTAAAATTAAAAAATTAGGATTCTGAATTAAAACCGTACATAAAAATAAGCGTTTTAACTCTCCTCCGGAAAGTTTTTCTACATAATCATATTGTTTTTTTCGGTTAAATAAAAAACGTTCCAATAAATTACCGGCAGATAATTTTTGCCCTTTTGCAAGCGGAATATACTCGCCAAATTCTTTAATGACTTCAATTACTTTTTGTCCGGGTTTTACATAAATACCACTTTGACGATAATAGCCGAATTTTACAGTATCACCAACAATTACTTTTCCGGCGTCAGGAGGTATTTGTTTGGTTAAAATTTCTAAAAAAGTGGATTTTCCGGTACCGTTTTTACCTATAATACCTATACGTTCACCTCGTTTAAATGTGTAGGTAAAATCTTGTAATATTTTTAAAGCATCAAATGATTTATCTACATGATGCATTTCCACAATTTTAGAACCCAAACGCTCCATATTCATTTCTAACTGCACTTTATGGTCGTTTCGTCTTTGGAAGGCTTTTTCTTTAATTTTATAAAAGTCGTCTATTCTAGATTTCGATTTCGTGGTTCTCGCCTTAGGTTGCTTTCGCATCCAATCTAATTCTTTTTTAAATAATTGCTTTGCTTTACCTAAAGTAACTTTTTCTAACTCAATACGTTCTGCTTTTTTTTCTAAGTAGTATGAGTAATTTCCTTTGTATTTATAGATTTTACCTTCATCCAGTTCCATTATTTCATTACAAACACGTTCTAAAAAATAACGGTCATGCGTTACCATAAAAAGTGTTATGTTTTGTTTCTTAAAGTAAGACTCTAACCATTCTATCATTTCTAAATCCAAATGATTGGTTGGCTCGTCTAAGATTAGCAAATCCGGTTTATTAATTAATGCAATAGCAAGCGACAAACGTTTTTTTTGACCTCCCGAAAGGGTTTTTATTTTTACAGAATGATCTTCAAATTTTAATTTGGATAAAATTTGTTTATATTGTGTGTCAAAATCCCAAGCTTGATGTTGTTCCATTAAATCAAATGCTTTTTGATAAGCATCTGCATCTTCCATATTTAGCAAAGCATGTTCATATTGTTCTACTATTTTAAGCATTGGATTATCACTATTAAAAACAGCTTCTTCAATAGTAAAATCAGGATTTAAACTTTCCTTCTGAGCTAAATAAACGACATTTAATCCTTTACGAAAAACGATTTGCCCGGAATCCGGACTTTCAATACCTGCAATAATGTTTAAAAGAGATGTTTTTCCGGTACCATTTTTGGCGATAAACGCAATTTTTTGGTCTTTATTTATACCAAAAGAAATATTTTCGAACAAAACGCGTTCGCCGTAAAATTTAGTAATATTTTCAACCGATAGATAGTTCATAAGTTTATAAGAATATATTTAGCAAAAATAACTTAAACAAACTATAAATCATCTAAAATTAAAAGAAAAAGAAGCTGTCCTAGAATACATAGGACAACCTCTTTTTAAAATAATAGTTGTTACTTTTATTTTATTCTTTAATAAATTTACGGATAATTTGTTTTTTATCGCTATTAAATTTAATTAAGTAAACGCCTTGTTTTAAGTTAGAAATATTAATTGTTTTGTCAGAAATACTTCCTTTTAATACTGTTTGACCAATAAGGTTAACAATACTAAATGTTTTCATTCTTTCATCACGTAAAGACATTTTCAATACATTTTTAGCAGGATTTGGATAGATGGAAACTTCTTCGATTAAATCGCCATTAGTATCATCTACATTTGCTATACCATAAACAGCTGCTCCACCAACACAGAAATTGGTTGTAGAAACACTTGTAAAAGAACCTCCTGATGCCAAAACTGTTCCTGTTGCGTCTTCTGTTAAAGAAAATGAACCGTTTCCGTAACTACAGCACATTCCGTCTCCATAAGAATCTTTCATATTAAAGGTATAACAACCTGTATCAATACAATTTGGTAATGTTATAGTTGAACGTTTTGCTTGTGAACCATACGTTCCTCCGGAAAAAACAACTGTTCCGTTAGCATCTTTAATATCCCAACTTGTTTCAGCAGGATAATCATCAAAAGTAATTGTTAACGTTGTTGCTGTACAAGCTCCTGTAGAACCTCCGCCGGAAATACTAAATGCATCTACTGCCATATCTCCTTGCCAAGTAGTACCTGTAACGCCATTAAAACGCAATTTTACAGTTCCTCCCAAATAAGAAGCTAAATCTACATTTGCTGTTAACCAAGAATTACCTTGATTTCCGGATTTGCTCCAAACGCTAGTCCAAGATGCACCATTGTCTGTACTTGCCTCTAAAGCTAAGCTTCCCATTGCAGCAGCTCCATACATATGATATTTAAATGTAACAACCGCTTGCGTTTGACCGGATAAATCAAAACAAGGTGAATTTAAAATAGCTCTTTTTGTAGAGTAATTAGGTGAAGAAGACTCCATATAAACATAATATGAACCGTCTGTAGCAGAGGTAGGTCCTGTATTGGAAGATGGTGTACTTCCGGATTTAACAGTCCAATCAAAATTATCACCCGAAGCTTGTGACCAAAGACCTAAAGTGTTTTCAAAGCTTTCATTATACGGAAAAGCACTTACTTGTGCTGTACATGAAGAGCTAGGAACAGCTTGTGTGGTGATAGAAACACTATTGCTACTTGAAGAAACATTTCCTGCAGCATCTTTAGCTTTCACGTAAAAACTATATGTTGTACTGGCTGTTAAACCGGTAACTTGAGTACTTGTGCTAGTTGTACTTCCTAATAAACTACCATCTTTATAAA
>Ga0256840_1001013_pt1 | contig 27410 bp, 27 predicted proteins | sample 355202metaG_FD_185969 | JGI IMG/M metagenome (GOLD analysis project Ga0256840, IMG submission 185969) | Hydrothermal vent microbial communities from Mid Atlantic Ridge, Atlantic Ocean - 355-202 | ecosystem: Environmental > Aquatic > Marine > Hydrothermal vents | place: Atlantic Ocean: Mid... | reverse complement strand
TAAAGGATAAAAAATGATCAGTATTGAACTAAACAATATATTTAGAGCGTCAGTTCAGTTTGCGAAAGAGCATCGACATGAATATTTGACCTTAGAGCATATTTTTTTATCAGTTTTAAAAAGTGACGAAGGCAAGGCACTTCTAACGATGATTGGTGGAAATGTTGCAAACATGCAAGAGCATGTTGAGATGTACATTAAAATGAACAATCCTGAGATGGAAGAGCTGGGAGAAGATAGTGCAGAGCATGAGCCATATGAGACGGTAACGCTTTCTCATGTGATGAACGATATGGTGAGTCATATTAACAGTTCAGGTCGGAATGAAGCAAAAATAGGTGATCTTATTGCTGCTATTTTTACTCAGACAAAATCTTATGCGTATGCTGTACTTCAATCTGAAGGGATATCAAGATTGGATGTTTTAGAGGTTATTTCTCATAATGATATGGATGAGCAGATAGAATCTGATGCTGTGGAAGAAGATGAGACCCATCCCAATCTGGCAGCGTATACCATAGAGTTGGTAGCCATAGCAGAGAATGGGAAAATAGACCCTGTTGTAGGACGTTCATCTGAGATAGACAGAGTGATGCAGACCTTATGTCGTAGAAAAAAGAACAATCCTCTCTTGGTTGGTGAACCCGGTGTGGGTAAAACAGCCATCGCCGAAGGTTTGGCGCTTCAAATTGCCAATGATGATGTACCTGATGTGTTGCTAGGCAGTAAAGTTTATGCTTTAGATTTAGGAGCAATGATCTCTGGAACCAAATATAGAGGTGATTTTGAAAAACGTCTTAAAGGGGTTTTGACCGAATTGCAAAGTTTAGACAGAGCCATTTTATTTATAGATGAGATTCATACCTTAGTAGGTGCTGGGGCTACTAGTGGTGGAAGTATGGATGCTGCCAATCTACTTAAACCTGCATTGGCAAGAGGTGAGTTAAAATGTATTGGTGCCACGACGTATGCTGAGTATCGTAATCATTTGGATAAGGACAAAGCACTCTCTCGTCGTTTCTCAAAAATAGACATAGATGAACCAAGTATTGCTGATACGATGACCATACTTCAAGGTATAAAACATAAGTATGAAGAGTATCATCAGATCTCTTTTTCTGATGAAGCGTTACAATCGGCTATTGACCTCTCGGTGAAGTATCTGCATGATCGTTTCTTACCCGATAAAGCGATGGACATTATAGATGAAGTGGGTGCACACTTTATGCTAAGAGATAAAAAAGATATCCTGGTTACCAGTACTGATATTGAATCTTCAGTAGCAAGAATGTTAAAACTTCCTGCAACCGTTGTCTCTATAGATGATACCTCTAAGCTAAAGAAACTGGCCAGAGATATTCAGAAAAAAATTATTGGACAAGATACGGCTATTGAAAAAGTTGTTCAGTCTATTAAACGTTCGTATGCTGGACTTAACCAAGAGAATCAACCCATTGGTTCATTTCTTTTTGTGGGACCAACAGGTGTGGGTAAAACAGCTTTAAGTGCACAACTAGCAGAGAGTATGGAGATTCACTATGAGCGAATAGATATGAGTGAATATATGGAAAAACATGCACTTTCTCGTCTTATTGGAGCACCTCCTGGTTATGTAGGTTATGAACAGGGTGGGTTGTTAACAGAGATGATTAAAAAGTATCCACACTCGGTATTGTTGCTCGATGAGGTGGAGAAGGCACATCCAGATATTATGAACATTTTACTTCAAGTGATGGATGGAGCAAAATTAACCGATAACAATGGAATGGTGAGTGATTTTAAAAATGTGATTTTAATCATGACCTCAAATCTTGGAACCAAAGAGGCAAATGTTATGGGCTTTAATAAAGACACAAGCTCTAAAACAGACAATGCCTTAAAAGACTTCTTCTCTCCAGAATTTAGAAACAGACTCTCTGCCGTGGTTGAGTTTAACCATTTAGACCTAGAGGCGATAGAGAAGATTGTTGAGACAGAGATAGCCAAGTTGAACAAGCAGATGAAGAGTAAAAACATTAGCATTAAGTTGACTAAAAAAGCTCGAACCTATTTAGCCCAAGAGGGATACTCTGATGTTTATGGTGCCAGAGAGATTGCACGTATAATTGATATAAATGTTAAAGAGGCGTTAACCGATGAAATTTTATTTGGTAAGCTTAAAAAAGGTGGTGAGGTTAAAGTGACCTATAAACAGGAGAAGTTAGATTTTGTCTTCAATATATGATGATGACTACTATATTCCTGAACTCAAATATGCTCATTGCTTTCCCAATCCAAGAGATGCAGGGGAAGAGGGGCTTTTAGCATTTGGAGGTGACTTAAACCCTCACCGTATTTTAAAAGCCTATCGGGAAGGTATCTTCCCTTGGTACAATCCAGATGATCCCATTCTTTGGTGGTCTCCTAACCCTCGTCTACTCCTTTACCCCGAAGAGTTTAAAACCAATAAATCATTTAAACGTGTCTTGCGAAATAGTGGATTTGAAGTACGTTTCGATACCAACTTTGAAGCTGTTATAACCTACTGTGGTAATGTTCCTAGAGAGGGACAGGAGGGGACGTGGTTGACAAAAGAGATGAAAGAAGCATATATTGAACTTCATCATATGGGGTTTGCTCACTCTGTAGAAACTTATTATGAAGGAGAACTGGTTGGAGGACTCTATGGCATCGCCATGGGTGGGGGTTTCTTTGGTGAATCGATGTTCTCTTTGATGTCGAATGCCTCTAAGGTTTCCATAAAGGCATTAAGTAGTATCTGTGCGAAAAAAAGTTATGATTTTATCGATTGTCAAGTAGAGACTCCACACCTTATGAAATGGGGTGCAAAACTGGTTGAACGTGAGACTTTTTTGGATGCTTTAGAGACGACTCTACAAAAGTCAACAGACTTTGGGTCATGGAGCAGTTGGACATGGAAATATACTGAGGAATAAGGACAGGGAAGCGTTATGGTAAATAGAGATATTAAGTTTTCATTATGGTTAGATTTTATAGAGAGAGACTATTTAAAAAATGAGTTTGGTAAGTTATTGGAACAAGGTATTGTTAATGGAGCAACATCAAACCCTGCTATTTTTTCTAATGCCATTATAACCTCTCCAGCCTATAAAGAGCAGTTGGCTGCATTGGCAGGTAAAAGTGCTAAAGAGAAGTATGAGGCCTTAGCTATTGAAGATATTCGAACAGCTGCCCAGATGTTACGACCTCTTTATGATGATGGAAACGATGGTTATATTTCTATCGAAGTTGACCCTTTTTTATGTAATGATACGCAAGGAACCATTGCTGAAGGTAGACGTCTTTTTAAAGCCATAGGTGAACCTAATGTTATGGTAAAAGTACCAGCAACACAAGCAGGATATGAGGCGATGACAGCATTGATGTCCGATGGTATCTCTGTGAATGCGACACTTGTATTTTCTCCTAAACAAGCGACTCAATGTTTTAAAGCCATGACCAAAGGTATAGCGCATGGTGAGCAGTTCGGATCTTGTCGAGTAGAAGCTGTTATCTCTGTTTTTGTTAGCCGTTTTGATCGTGCTTTGGATGTTGAGTTGGAAGCTTCTGGTATTGACCCTCATAAAACAGGTGTCTACAATGCTGCAAAAATCTACAACATGATAGAGGGAAATAAAGTACCAAATATTAGAACTTTGTTTGCCAGTACAGGTGTAAAAGGTGATAGATTAGAAGCGAACTACTACATCAAAAATCTTATGGCTACACACTCTGTCAACACGGCACCTCTAGCAACCATTGAAGCCCATTTAGAAACCAATGAAACAGCAGAAATATTACCTATAGATGATGCCATTCTAAATGGTTATTTCATGAACTTAGAAGACAATGACTTTAAAATGGAAGAGATTTATAAACAACTACTCTCTGAAGGTCTTGTCGCTTTTGAGGAGTCATTTTCTGCGATGTTAGAGAAGATAAAGTAGTACTTTTGTAGGTTATCCAGAGTAAAAACTAAACACCTACAACTTTACATCCCCCCCCACTGTAACCATTGGGCTGTAAAGTGTTTTAATCACAATTAAAGCCTTTCCTATATAAAATTCTAAAAAAATTAGGATAAAATATGGAAAGACTACAAAAAGAGGGTTATAGTGCATTTTTAAATGACTATTTTAAAAAAAATAAGAACCTATTCTCTGAACTCTCAAAAATTCAAAAACCCCATACAATGATTGTGACATGTAGTGATAGTAGAATCAATCCAGCACTACTATTAAATGCTCAGCCAGGGGAGCTTTTTATTGCTAGAAACATTGGTAATGTTGTTCCCTCATATCAGCCAACCAAAGGTTCAACGCAAGCAGCTGTGGAGTACGCTGTAAATGCTTTGGATATACCAAGAATTATTATACTTGGACATAGTAATTGTGGTGCTTGTGCACACATGTATCATGAACATAAAGAGGGAGACCCTAAACTCTTACATGTTGAAGAGTGGCTTAAACATATAGTTCCTGCAAAGAGTGCAGCTATGCTAGAGGTGCATGATGATAGTAGTAAAAATATATTTGAGTTAACTGAAAAACATAATATTGTTGTATCTCTACAGAGATTGATGGAGTATCCATATATTCAAAGTCGTTTACTAAAAAATGATATTAGTTTAGAAGGTTGGTGGTTTGATATAGGTACTGGAAAAGTGGAAGTTTATAACTTTTCAACAAGAGATTTTGAAGCTGTAGTGGAGTAGCTAAAAGCTACTCTTCTATGGAAATTTTTTTAAATACTTTATCAGAATAGTCATAACTCTCTAAATCTCCTGTACCGATATTGTACCACCAACCATGTATCTCTAATGTTCTATTCTCTAAAGCTTCTACTACATAGGGGTAGGTCATTAAACGTTGGATAGAGAGTTGGATATTATTCTTTTCTGTAATCTCTGCACGATTTTTTTCAGGATTATTTATACACTCCAATATAGCATTGTGTTTTGCAGGATAAGCTAGAGTAAGCCACTCATCTACATGACTAAGCTCAATATGCTTTTCATCTTCTGTCTTTTTATGATAGAGATGTTTACATGCACCACACTCACTATGCCCCAATATAATGATACTTTCAACGTGAAGAACATTTATAGCATACTCTATGGCTGATTGAGTTGCCCCTTTTGTTGTCTCATATGGAGGTACAATATTACCAATATTTCTAGCAATAAAAAATTCACCTGGTACACCAGATAAAATCTTGACAGGAGCTACCCTACTATCACTACATGTTATTATCATTGAGTGGGGCTTCTGCCCTAATATTAAATCATTAAAGAGTTTTTTATTGTCTTTAAAATACTCTTTTCTAAACCTCTTGTATCCCTCTAAATGTCTCTTCTTCATAATCTAGCCTTTTAGTTATTATATAAAAATATTATAACTATATTTTCTACTTAAATCATTTTTTTTTTATTAATTTGATTTAGAAAAGGTATTTTGTAACTATTTAACTTGTTTATAAATTGAGTTGTTTTGGCTACTGTTTTAGGGCTATTTGGGAGTTGTTTGGGTAGGATATAGGTGTGAAAGTTAAGTAACAATGTTGAATATTTAAAGTATATGGTATAGGGCTTTAACAATTCTTATTTGTTTCTACTTTTTATTATCAGTAATAGCCTCTGTTTTCCTCTCTCCTCTTCATTTTTTCTTTTCTTTTCTCTTAATTTAAGTCACACTTTAATCACATTCAATTAGAATTAATTCTTTATATATTATATTAATAAATATAATTGAAATATACTTAAGATAAATAACCAATAGAGGAAAGATGATGACACAACCCTTAATAATGAGCTGGTATTCAATACTTGATGAACTTAAAGAGTTTGTTTTGGAAATAGAGAATAAGTTAACTGAAAAAGAGCGTCAACGTATGGAGTTGGAGTTGGATTTAATTGAAGAGAATATTGAAGAACGAGAACATCATAAAGTCTCAGAAGCTTTAATTCATCTTTTAAAAAAAGAGAATATTGAACCCATTACAGATAATGTGATGGAGGTATTAACCCGTATGTATGATATCTCAGGGTTTGGATGTAAGTCCTCCTGTATAAGTTCGGTTAATATTGTTTTGGAGACACAGAGGGTTTTGTTAGATGAAGGGTTAAATAGTTGTCATTTTATTTCAGGGAAAGGACATATGGCACCGATGTTGTACGCCAATGAGTATACCGAGTCCAATTTTTCCCTTCTTTATCTTTATGCACTGCACCATTCTAATATTATCTCTCCTGTATTGAGTGAAAAGTATACTTCTAAAGGTGTTGATGTGCATTATAACCTTGGTTATGGTCTACCAAAAGTACTCTCGATGATGATGTCCAATCCCGATAAAAAGTACGTACTACTTCTTGGTGACTCTGACCTTACTTTCTCAGCCACACTTGAAGCGTTGATGTTTATAAAAACATACAATTATAATAATCTTACCCTACTTATTGATTTTAATAAATTTGGTTTTGAAGCACGTCCTGATGGATTTGATACTAAAATCTTGAACAGTTTCTTTGATGATATTATAGAACTGGATGAGTATGAGTTACACAGCAGCAGTAAGTTGAAAGAAATTATAGCTTCTGATCAACGTGGAGCTGTGTTTATTCATACAAAAAAAGAGCATCATCGAATAACACTTTTTTCGGCTAAAAAGAAAAAAGTGGTAGATACAGTAAAATTAACAACAGCCTATGCAAAATCTGTAGCTTTTCTCAATGAGAGGTACGACAAAGAGCTCTTAATATTTACACCAGATTTGGCGAGTAGGTTTGCACTACAAGAGCATAATTTAAATTATGTTAATACCACTGTTTCAGAAGCATTAACACCTATTTTAGCACTCAAGCAAGATGGCTTGACAGCCATAGCAACAGATCAGAAGTATTCCACAAATATGATAGGTTCGATTCTTGAACTCTATAAAGATACAGGACGGGTACTCTTAACACTTGCTAAGTCATGGGACTATTGGGGAGGAGAAGCGAATGCTTTAAATATTTTAAATACTCTACCAGAAGTGACGGTGTATGAACCTTGTTCTTCGCAAGAGTTGTTGGAACTGCTTGAAAACCACTATCTCTATAGCTCCTATAAGACCATTATATCGGTAGCAGATGTTGATTTACCCTCTATATCGTTTACTCCTAATATGAATAAGCCAAATCATCTACTCTCTTATGGCAGTAAAAAGGTTATTGTATCGTTTGGTATGGCTACGGCATTGGTCTATGATGTTTCGAAACGTTTAAATATAGACTTGATTCATTTTACAAAAATGCGTCCCAATTACAGTGAAGAGTTTGAACAGGTACTTAACAACTACACGCATGTTCATTTGATGGAATATAATGGTGTACGAAATGGTTTTAGTGAACACTTTCTTTCTCAATATAATATCGATAGTTATTCCATTATAAGTGCGTATGATACGATTCCTCAAATGAAAGCGATAGATCAGATTGATTATCATGGTTTCTCCTCTAAAAAATTAACAGCAGCCTTGAAGAAACAGGTTTAATCTCTAATTTATTATAAAAAGTTTATTTTTATTTAAATAAACTTTTTATAATTATTAACTTAATAATAAATTTAAAAATTAATATATTTATTAAATTTTTTTTTAAAAAAAACTTTAACTTTAAAATCTATTCATATATAATAATTCCAACAACTACATAAAAAGTAGCGTATGAGGATTATTATTTATGCAACATAAACTTATTGGTACCAAATCCATCGAAGCATTAATTGATGAGATAGATGAACATATAGAGAAGGGGTATATGCCTACCTTGGCTTTTGTCTATACCTCTGTTCAGTATGATGTCTCTCAGTTACATTCAGAGATAGGAAAATATCCATTTTTAGTTGTCGGTTCTACTACCGTAGGTGAGATCTATGCCGATAACAATCATGGTGTCAACACGAAAGATGAAAGTATCGTTTGTATGTTGTTGGATATCGATGCGTCAGCTTTAGCACTCACCGTCAAAGATATTGACGATACCAACTATTATAAATTGGGCTGTGAAATTTCTGAGTGGAGTAAAAAGAAGTTTGATAATCCAGCTTTAATTACAATCAGTTCTAATCATTATTTTGATAATGATGACTATGTCCGAGGTTTACAAACGGGGGTATCTTGTTTTTTTGGTGGAGCAGCTGGAGACGATAGAAAATTTATAAATACTTATGTTTTTTCAGGAGATAAATTAACGACATCGGGTGTTTTGGCATTGGCTCTTGATAGAGAGAAGATAGAGATTGTAAGTTCACGTGGATTTGGATGGTCGGGCATTGGTACACAAAGGGTTGTTACCCATTCAGAGAAAAATATTGTCTATACGATTGATGATAAACCAGCCATTAATTTTTATAAAGACTATTTGAATATTACACAAGATGATATGCCCAATACTGGAGCAGATTACCCGTTAGAAGTAGAGTTAAGTAATGGTCAAGTAGTCTATAGAGCAGCCATTTATATTAATGAAGAGAATGGAGCATTGGTCTTTGCTGGGCATGTAGAAGAGAACGCAAAGGTAAGAATTTCAGCACCCATTGGTGAAACCGTTATTGAGCATGTTCGAGAGAGTGTGGAGGCATCTTTAAAAGATAAAGAGCAATTTCAAGCAGACTTTACACTGGTTTTCCCTTGTGCAGCCCATAAAAGTTTGTTGGGTAAGTATAAAATCAAAGAGATAGAAACTGTCTATCAAGCGACAAAAAAGGCACCTTTAATTGGTTTTTATGCTTATGGTGAAATCGCAACATCTTCCGATGTGAATGCTTTTCATAATGAAACCTTTGTTACTGTTCAATTAAGAGAGAAATTATGACCACAATAGAGATGCAAGAGCATATAGCCTTTTTAGAAGCAAAGGTAGAGGGACTAGAAAAAGATAAATTAACGGTTTATAATCTTCTTTATCGTGTGAACAAAGAGTTGGATGAGGCTTTAAAAAATAAACAGACGTTTATTGCTTCTATCAGTCATGAACTTAGAAGTCCATTAACAGCTATTTTGGGATATACGGAGCTGTTGGTAGAGACACCATTGGATAAAGAGCAGAAAAGACACCTTGATGGCTTAGATAAAAGTGCCGTCTATCTACTCTCTTTACTTTCTGATTTGCTTGATGTTTCAAAATTGAAAGATAATAAAATAGAGTTAAATCTACAAGAGGTACATTTAGATCAATTATTAATTAATTGTGCAGACATGGTCAAGACACAGCTTCATGAGGGTGTTGAATTGGTAGTTGATATTCCTTTCTTACCTTATTATGCGTATGCTGATAGAAAACGTATGCAACAGATTTTTATGAACCTTTTAACAAATGCTGTCAAGTTCACAAAAAAAGGAAAGATTGAATTCTCTCTTTTTGAGGTGAATCAGATTGATAATCAACTGGAAGTTATTTTAGATATAAAAGATACTGGACCGGGCATTCCTTCTAAAATAAAAGATAAACTTTTTCAACCTTTTGAGTCAACTGATGTAGAGCAGGGTACAGGACTTGGACTCTATATCTCTCAAGAGCTTGCACAGTTGATGGGTGGAAAGATTACGGTAGAGTCCACTTCTTATAAAGGAACATTTTTTAGGGTGCTACTCTATTGTGAAAAGTCTGCCAATAAAGTAAAACGGAATGGAAGCTATGTCTCTAGAAAAGTTCAAAAAGTAGACTATTCTCATTTAAATCTTCTATTGGTTGAAGATATTCCTCTTAATCGAGAGTATTTAAGAACAATGTTACATTCCTTTTTTAACATTACTGCAGACAGTGCTGAAAATGGTGCCATTGCTATTGAAAAAGTAAGAAAGCGTGATTATGATTTGATATTAATGGATATGCGTATGCCGGTAATGGATGGCTTAGAAGCAACGAGAAAAATTAGACAATTTAATCATTCGGTTCCTATTATTTGTATGAGTGCCAATGTCTATAGAGAAGACAAACATGCTGCCAAAGCAGCAGGGATGAATGATTTTATAGAGAAGCCATTAGAGAAGTCGGACATTGAATCTAAACTCTTATCTTTTGCTTACCCTTCTACTAAGGTCTCTCTAAAAAGAGAAACTTTGGAACAAAGAGGTCAAGATAACAGGGAGATTGCCATAAACCATCTTTCAGAATATTTTGATGAAGAGGATATGAATAATCTATTGGAGATGGCAAAAGATGGATTAAAAAAGTCTATAAAGAGTATTGAGCGTCACTGTTTAAACAAAGAGGCAAGGGGGTTGTTTGAAGAGTTTCATGTAATTAAAGGGATTCTTGCCAATCTTGGATTAAAAGATTTAGCAAAAACTGCAGGTATGTTACAAGCGTATGCAAAAGATGAAGATTTTGAAAAGATTAGAGAGTTCAAAGAGGGACTTCTTAGCGTGACAATGACATTTATCGCCTCTTAAACTCTTTTTAGTGTGTTGTTTTTTATTAATATATAACTACAACTTAGTTTAATATAAAATATTATATAATTTATATAAATAATAATTAAGGATTTAAAGTGAAAAAAATAATTTTAATATACCTGTCCATCCCTATCATCACTTTAACAGCGAATGCAAGCAATTTTTATGAGCGTACTGGTGACTTGAGAACTTCAGGAGGTACGCATAACAGCTCCAATTACTATTCTCAAAGTAGAGTACCCATAAAATATGAATCAAAACTAAAATATCGGCAGTATCAGAACAATAGAGTTCAAGCTCGAACGTACAATCATAATCAGAGACCTCAAAGAAATATTCGAATTCCTGCAGCAGCGTCAAGAAAATTTTTCTATGCCCAAAGAGCTGCAAAAAACGGTATTGCAAAAGCACAATTTGATTTAGCGATTATGTATGCAAACGGTAGGGGTGTTCAAAAGAGTGAAAAAAAAGCCTTTAACTGGTTCCATAAAGCAGCCAAAAACAACCATGCAGTAGCAAAATACTATATGGGAATTAGTTTTCTTCAAGGTAGAGGGGTTAAAAAACAGTTTCATCTTGCAAAGTATTGGTTTAAATTGGCGAAAAAGCAAGGATATAAGCCGTCAATCAACTATTTAAACAAATTGAAAAATATATAAAATCAAAATAATTCATAAAGTATAAAAAGAATGGAAAAGAAATTACAATTTTATTTAAAAAACCTTATACACAACAAAGGAAGTGACCTTCATCTTAAATCAGGTGCTATTATTCGTTTACGAATTAATGGAGATTTGTTAAAATTGGGCAATAAAGAGATTTGTCATGAAGAGTTGGATGGAATCGCTCAAGCTATTTTAAGTGAGAAACAATATAAGGAACTGGTAAGCAATAAAGAGTTGGACTGCACCTATGTTCTTGATGAAAATAACCGTTTTCGTGTAAACTTTTTTTATCAACTAAATGGATTGAGTGCTGTTATGAGGATTATTCCTGTAAAAATTCTTACTTTAGATGAACTGGCACTGCCTTCAATTATTACAGAGCTTTCTGAGATGCATAGGGGACTTGTTTTGGTCACGGGTGTAACCGGGTCTGGTAAATCGACCACACTTGCTGCCATGCTTGACCATATCAATCGAACAAAAAAGAAACATATTATTACGGTTGAAGATCCTGTAGAGTTTGTACATAAAGATAGAGAGTCCCTTGTTTCTCAAAGGGGAATAGGGCAAGATTCTCACTCTTTTTCAAATGCTTTAAAGGGTGCTTTGCGTGAAGATCCTGACATTATTTTAATTGGGGAGATGCGTGATTTGGAGACCATTGAGATTGCACTTCATGCTGCCAATACAGGTCACTTGGTGTTTTCTACATTGCATACATTGGATGCAAAAGAGACGATTAACCGTGTGATTGGTATGTTTCCACAAGAGGAGCAGAATCGTATACGTATTACTTTGGCATCTGTCTTATCGGGAGTCGTATCACAGAGGTTGGTTAAAACAGTTGATGGTAAAAGGGCTGCAGCGATAGAGGTAATGAAGCAAACACCTAGAATCTCTGATCTTATTGCTAAAAATATGGATTATGAGATACTTGATACCATTGAAGAGGGTAGAGAGATTTATGGATCACAATCGTTTGATCAAGCACTTTTATCACTTTATGATGAGGGTCGGATTGATGAAGAGACAGTACTTGAAAATGCAACCAATGAGTCGGATATGAAACTTAAGCTTCAAGGAATTGGTCTTTCATCGGGAGATAGCGATAAGAAAAATGATGAAAAAGATATCTTTGATTTAAAAGAACCAGAAGAGTCTGAGGAGGAATTTGGTTCATAACTATTTACTTCTTAAACTTTTTACAATATAATTAAACAATTATACTAAAAGGACAGATCAAATGAGTAGTAAAAGTGTTATAGTACTTGGATTGTTAGCCTCTCTTCTATTAATAATCTTATGTATATTTTTTAATGCAGAACGATATTACAAAGAGTTGGGTTTAAGTACACAAGGCAATAAATTATCTCCTACAATGGCATCAGCCACCACCCCTATAGAAAATGGTATTGTTAAAAATACAGAAGCGTCTTTAATTGTCTCAGCTTTAGAAGAAGAGAGTAATGACTCTATACTAGAGACAAAAGAGGAAGATAGAGTAGCTGTTATATCTCCAGAGACGAAAGAAGAGAATTCATCTTTTAACTATTATACCCAAAATGATAAAACATTTATATCAGGAAATATTCCGTTGTTAGAGAATGGAGATGCATTTAAATTATTTATTGCCAATTGTTCGAAATCGAAGTCGTGTGAGAACAATGTAATTTTTTTAGACAATGACGAAACCTTGTCTTGGAAAGGATTGGTCTCTTCTGTACTCGCTTTATGGGACAAAGAGGAGATTAGCAATCCAAAACTTTCAATTGATAAAAAAAATATAAAAATAGAAGGGCTATTTGCTGAACAGCAAGGGAAAGAACAATTGCTAACGTTATTAGAAACACATAATAAAACCTATGATATCTCTGATATGACAACCGTTAGGGTTAAAGAGGTTAAAAAAGAAGCAGGTAAAAAAGAAGAATCTAAACAAGAAGAGCTTCCAAAAGAAACACCCCAACTTAAAACTTCTAAGAGTAGTCTTGAAATAGAGCAAGAGAAGATATCTGCACTTTTAAAGAACAACAAAATTAATTTTAAGAAAAATTCTGGAAAAATCAGAACAGAGGGTAAAAAAGTTTTAGATGAGGTTGTTGTAGCATTGGCAGGGAAAGATGATGTTCTTATTGAAGTTCAAGGTCATACCGATGCTGGTGGCACAGCAGGCATTAACCTTAAAATTAGTCAAATGCGTGCCAATGGGGTTAAAAAATATCTTATTAAGAAAGGTTTGAAAGCCGATACCATTACTGCTAAAGGTTTTGGAGAGAAACAACTTCTTCTTCCTGAAACACCTTATAATTCGTCAAATAGACGTGTTGAGATTTATTTAAAAAGGAAATAATATGACAGAATTAATAATGAAAATGATTTTATGTTTGGTTGTGGCACTGATTTTGGGTTTCATCATAGGTTGGTTGCTCACTAAGATATCTCAATCGAAAAGGCATCTTCTGGAAATTGATGTACTGAGTAGTACCTTAGATGATAGAAATGAGCGTATAGATACGTTGGAAAAACAGTTTACTGATAAAGAGACGACGCTTCTAAAGTTTAACCATAAAAACAGAGAATTAACAGAGCTGTTAGAAGAGAAAACAACTCTGTTGGATAAAAACAGTCATAGTTTAAGCAAATTACAACAGCAGTTAAATATTGCTGAAAACTCTGTGAGTGAAAACCTTGGTGCCGAAGAAGATAAACAATCGCTCCTAGAACAGATTAATCAATTAGAGTGTGAAGCCAACGATAGAGTTAAAGAGATACAAGAGTTAGAAACGGTAGTGATTAAAGCTGAAAATACTATAGAGACATTACAAAATCAAATTGAAGAACTCAATTTGCTCAATGAAGAGAAAGAGAAGACGATGGCTCTTTTTCAAGAAACCATTGGAGAATTGGAACAAGAGTTAAAACTTTATAGTACCCATGGTGGGGAGGATGAGTTTGTTATTTCAAAAGATCAATTTACCCATATTGAGGAGCAGTTGGTTGATTACCAAAAAGAGATAACGATACTAAAAAAGGAAAACAGTCGTTTGCTTCAAGTAACCAAAAGTGAGGGTTCAAGTGAGAAATCAGAATCAACTGATATGGATGATATTGCCATTGTTAAACTTTTTAGAGAGACCTATAAAAAAATAACCAAATCTTAATGATATCTCGGTATAATTCGCTCCTAATTTTAATTATTAAGGACAAACATGTTAGAAGGTATTACTAGAGAGAGTATCGGAACAGGTTCTGCAAAGAAACTAAGAAGAGATGGTTATCTAACAGCTAACATCTATGCAAATGGTGTAGAGAATATTCAAGCAGCATTTAAAAGAGGTGATTTTGTGAAAGCTGTAAGAAGAAAAGAAGAGTTAGCATTTGGATTAACGGTAGATGGAAAAGAGTTGAAAGTTGTTATCCAAGAGTACCAACTACACCCAGTTCATGGTGACGTAGTACACGTAGACTTAAGAGTTGCAGTACCCGGTCAAGTGACAAATTTTTTAGTTCCTGTTAAGACATCAGGTACACCTAAAGGTCTTAAAAACAAGGGTGTTCTCCAGATTCAAAAGAAAAGAATTAAAGTAAGAGGGGCTATTGAAGATATGCCAGCTAACTTTACTTTAGATGTTGAAAATCTTGATAGAGATGAATCAATTCTTATTAGAGATATGGAAGCACCTGTTAACTGTAAACTAATGGACAGAACAGATGTTGCTGTTGTTGGTGTAATTAAAGCTAAATAATAAAGTTTAGTATATGTTGTTAATCGTAGGACTGGGAAATCCAGGTACACAATACGAAGATACACGACACAACATCGGGTTCAAGGTTATTGACAAGCTTGTCTCTGACCTTGGAGCCAGAGATGTCTCCAAAAATGCCTTTCATGGCGAACTTTTTAAATCCCCCAATTTTTTACTTTTAAAACCTATGACTTTTATGAATATCTCTGGAAAAAGCCTACAGGCTGTTAAGAACTTTTATAAAATAGAGTTAGAAGATATTGTTGTTATTCATGATGATATTGATTTGCCTTTCTCTGCACTGCGTTTTAAAAATGGTGGTGGACATGGTGGACACAATGGTTTACGCTCTATCGATGCCATGATAGGAAAAGAGTACAGTCGTGTACGTATGGGTGTTGGAAAACCAGAACATAAAAGTCAAGTGGCTGATTATGTTTTACATGGTTTTTCTGAAGATGAAGAGAAAGTTTTAACTGCATGGATAGAACATACAGCTTCTGCCATTAAAGAGTTAAATTCAAAAGAGTTAGATGAAGTAAAATCAAGATATTCATTAAAAAAATTTGAAGGTTAAGTCGATGTTTTTTAAGTATGTTACTTTACATTACGTAAAAAATATGCTTATAATTCTAATGGGATTAACAGGACTTTTTGCAGGGCTTGACTACTTAATGAATGGCTCCTCACTAAGCTCTTTTAATATTAAGATTTTGTATGCTTTTTCTAAATGGCAAGAGGCATTAAATCTTCTTTATCCTTTGGCAATAATTTTTGCTGCTATTTGGACCTATATTTCTTTTGTAAAAAATCATACACTCTCTTCTTTTTACGCTTTGGGTATTACAAGAAAGGAATTTTCAAAGCCCCTTCTTGCTGTTTCTATACTTACCTACGTACTCTTTTTAGCGCTCAATTTTACTTCATTTTCAACAGCTCAGGATACAGCAAAAATCGTACAAAAAAACCAATATGGAATCAGCAAGACAGAAGATCTTTTTTTTAAATACGACAACAGTTTTGTCTATATTGGAGTATTAATTCCTCAGCGTTATAAAATAGAAAATCTGACGATTTTTAAAATGAAGGATAATCGAGTTGTTGAAACATTTACCTCTCCAGAAGCATGGTACAATATTCATGAATGGGTAGCTTTTAATGTTTTAAAAAAGACCAAGGTGATAGATGAATATGGGAATCAACGCCTAAAAGTTGAGAAGATTGTTCGTTTACATACCCTAAAAGATTATCAACCAAAAATTTTGAAGTCTATCTATGATGGTAAACAGCTCACCCTGGATGAAGCTATAGTGGCGAACAAGTTGCTTAAAAACCAAGGCTTATCGACAGAAGCTTTACGGGCAGATATCTATAGTAAAGTAGTACTACCACTTTTTTCTATAGCATTAATTATCATATTGATTTTTTCTTTTCCTTTTCATGCTCGTTATATGAATATCTCTGCTACAAGTATGAAAGCATTGGGGGGAACACTCTTTATTTGGGGTATCCTTTTTGCTTTACAGCGTGTGGGAGAAAACGGAACGATTATCCCAGAATTGGCGATTATTTTACCTATTGCACTTCTGTATATTTATGCATTTTACACTTATATTCAATCTCAAAATAAGATTTAATTTATACTCCAAAGTTTCAATCACCCATCTGTAACCAAAATTTAGATAGAATCGCGACAATTATAACAATTAGGAACGATTTATTATGAGTTTAGATATAACAACTTTGGTTAAAAAGTATGATACACCACTTTATCTGTATGATTTCAACAACATTACCAACCGATATGAAGAGCTAAAAGATGCTTTTGGAGGTAAGAAATCTTTGGTGGCATATGCTGTAAAGTCGAACTCTAACTTGGCTGTTATTCGTCACTTGGCAAACTTAGGTGCTGGTGCCGACTGTGTGAGTATTGGTGAGGTTCGTCGGGCTTTAAAGGCTGGAGTGAAAAAGTACCGTATTATTTTTTCAGGTGTGGGTAAAAGAGATTCTGAAATTCGTGAAGCCTTACAAGAAGATATTTTACTTATAAACCTAGAGAGTGAAGCTGAGATGAAACGGGTAGAACTGATTGCCGTAGAGTTGGGTGTTGAAGCACGTATCTCTATTCGTGTGAATCCAAATGTTGACCCTAAAACACACCCTTACATTTCAACAGGTCTGCATGAGAACAAATTTGGTGTTAGCTTAGATACTGCAAAACGTATGTATATTTATGCTAAAAAATCTGACCATTTAAACCCTATAGGTATTCATTTTCATATTGGTTCTCAATTAACTGAACTGGCTCCCATTAGAGAAGCGTGTGGAATTGTAGCTGACTTGGTACGCTCTTTAGACGCTGTAGGTATAGAGATTAAGTTTTTCGATATTGGTGGAGGTCTAGGGGTTGTCTATGATGATGAAATCACCATTGTCCCTGCTGATTATGCAAAATCGATTATTGGTCAAATTAAAGGTTTGGATGTCACGATAGTCTCTGAACCTGGGCGTTACATGATGGCAAATTCAGGTATTTTTGTTACCTCTGTACTGTATGAAAAAGTAAATGGTGATAAACGTTTTGTAATTGTCGATGGGGCCATGAATGATTTACTTCGTCCAAGTCTTTACAATGCTTATCATAAAATAGAAGCTCTACAGAAAGAGGGTGAAAAAACACCTGCTGATGTGGTAGGACCTGTTTGTGAAAGTGGAGATTTCTTAGGGAAAGATGTATCTTTGCCACCACTGAACCATCATGACATTTTAGTAGTACATTCTGCTGGTGCTTATGGGTTTACCATGTCAAGTAACTACAACACTCGAGGACGTGCAGCAGAAGTTGCTATTTTAGATGGAAATGATTATCTGATTCGTGAGCGAGAGACATTTGAAGACCAAGTACGACTTGAAGAGAGTTGTGATACGAGTTGGCAACAATAAAATAAATTGTCTCGTCCCCATGCTCTGCGTGGGAACGAGAATAAGAAAAAAGGAAAAAGCATGACACTTGATGAATTACGCGTTCAAATTGATGCGATAGATGATACTCTATTGGAACTTTATAACAAAAGAATGGAGTATGTTCATCAAGTAGGTGAACTTAAAAATACAACGGGAGCGCCTATTTATCGTCCAGAACGTGAACAGTCGATTTTAAATCGTCTAAAGGCTCAAAACTCTGGAAAACTTACCGACCAAGCCATAGATGCACTTTTTTTAGAGATGTTTGCCGTAGCTAGAAATCTTGAACGTCCAGAGGGCATTGCTTATCTTGGGCCAGAGGCGAGTTTTACCCATCAAGCTGCCGAGAGTAAGTTTGGTGCCATGAGTGCCTACATGCCTATAGGTTCTATCAAAGGTGTGTTTCGAGAAGTGAGTCGTGGAACAGCTAAGTTTGGTGTTGTCCCCATAGAGAACTCTTCCAATGGGATTGTTAGTGATACCATTAATTGTCTCAATGATTATAATTTAAAGATTATTGCTGAAGTATTTGTTGGGATTCATCACACTTTAGCAACAACATGTAATGAAGTAAAAGAGATTAAAAAAATCTACTCCAAGGATATTGCTTTTGACCAGTGTCATAATTTTTTAGAAGATTATGGCTTAAGTGAAGTAGAACTTATTCCCGTCGAGTCAACAGCAAAGGCTGCAAAACTTGCCATGAATGAAGAGGGTGCAGCAGCCATTTGTGCTGATGTGGCTGCAAAGCTTTATAATTTACCAATACTTTTTGAAAACATAGAAGATTGTGCTGACAATATGACACGATTCTTTATTGTCAGTAACTTTGATAATTTATCATCGGGTGATGATAAAACTTCTATGTTGGTACGTCTCCCCAATACTCCTGGAGCATTGGTTTCATTTTTAAATGATTTTGAAAAGTTCAACATTAACTTAACCAAGATTAAATCACATATAGTTGAGGGAGTATCGGTCTTCTTTATCGAGTTTAGTGGACATCAAGACGACAAAGAGATAGAGCAGATTATAGAGAAACATAAGGGACTGATAAAGATACTTGGTTCGTATGTTAAAGAGAATGACGATATTTAAAGGAAATTGATGAAGTTTAATGACGCACTGAAAGATATAAAAATCTATGAAGCAGGTAAGCCCATAGAGCTTGTGGTTAGAGAGTTTGGTATAGATCCTAAAGATGTGGTTAAGTTGGCATCAAATGAGAACCCAAAAGGGTGCAGTCCCCAAGTGGCACAAGCGATTGCCAACAATGCCCATAAAGCTTTTTTGTATCCTGATGATTCAATGTTTGAACTTAAAGATGCTCTCTCAAAAAAATTTGATGTAAAAGATGAAAACATTATTATTGGTGCTGGTTCAGACCAAGTTTTGGAGTTTGTTTCTCGTGCATTACTCAGTGAAAATGACTCCATTCTGATGTCAAAAGTTACCTTTGCTATGTATGAGATTTATGCAAAACAGATGGGTGCGAAGATAGTAAGAACAGCTTCATATGAACATAAAGTAGATGAGTTTATAGCAGCCTATAATGAGCATAAGCCAAAAATTGTCTATTTATGTACACCAAACAATCCAACAGGTGATGCGACGAAAAGAGAAGATGTTTTAAAAATTATAGAGACAATAGATGAAGAGACTTTGGTGGTTGTTGATGGTGCTTATATGGAGTATGCAGCTGCTAAAGATGAAGCTTACAGCATTACACCAAGCGATGTGATAGGGTTTGCTAATGTTATTTACCTTGGAACTTTCTCGAAAGCTTATGGTTTGGGTGGAATGCGTGTGGGTTATGGTATTGCTAATACGGCATTAATTAACGAACTTTATAAAATGCGTCCTCCTTTTAACATTACAACACTTTCCTTGGTGGCAGCGATAGAAGCTTGTAAAGATGAAACGTTTGTAGCAGAATCCATTGCTTTACATACAGAAGAGATTGGTCGCTATGAGGCTTTTGCAAAAGAGAATGGTTTTGAGTATATAGAGAGTTATACCAACTTTATTACCTATCTTTTTGATGAGAGTAGGGACTCTACAAAGATTTCTGATGCTTTACTGCAAGAAGGTGTGATTATTCGTAACTTAGCGTCGTATGGCTTAAATGCTGTACGTATCACCATTGGAACCAAAGAACAAAATGATAGACTCTTTGAAGTTTTAACAAAGGTATTGTCATGAATAAGTTTGGAGATTTAAAAGAAAAAAGTATAGAAGAGCTAGAGTCTATTGCAGAGCAGGTACGTCAAAAAATTCTTGATACGGTGAGTAAAAATGGTGGACACCTGAGTTCAACTTTGGGAGCTACAGATATTATTGTAGCGATGCATTCTGTCTTTGATGCCAAAAAGAACCCGTTTATTTTTGATGTTTCTCATCAGTCTTATGCTCATAAGTTGGTAACAGACAGATGGGATGCGTTTGATACCTTGCGTCAGTTTGGTGGGCTTAGTGGTTACACCAAACCAAAAGAGTCGGACAATGATTACTATATGGCAGGGCACTCTTCAACTTCTATTTCATTGGCGACGGGTGCAGCAAAAGCGATTGCTCTGAATGGTCAACAAAATGAGCGTGTTCCTATCGCTATGATTGGTGATGGTTCTATGTCTGCTGGTATGGTCTATGAGGCTATGAATGAGTTGGGTGATAGGAAGTATCCAGCCATTGTGATTTTAAATGATAATGAGATGAGTATTGCCTCTCCTATTGGGGCGTTGAGTCGTATTTTGTCTCAGTCGATGGCTTCTCCTTTTTATCAAAAATTTAAAACAAAAACAAAAGAGATGTTAGAGACCCTTCCACAAGGGGCAACCTATTTGGCCAAACGCTTTGAAGAGTCTTTTCATTTGATTACTCCTGGCATTCTGTTTGAAGAGTTGGGTTTAGAGTATATTGGACCAATTGATGGTCATAATATTGCCTCATTAAAAGAGACCTTACTCTTAGCAAAAGATATGAAACGTCCTGTTATCATTCATGTTCAAACCACCAAAGGTAAGGGGTATGAAGTAGCTGAAGGTGTAGGAAAAGAGCATTGGCATGGTGTGGGTGCATTTGATTTGACTACCGGAAATTCGGCTAAAAAATCTGCTCCAAAAGTTTCAACAGCTGTTTTTTCAGAGACCTTAGTTGAGTTGGCAGACAGAGATGAAAAGGTTGTGGGTGTAACAGCAGCGATGCCAAGTGGAACAGGTATGTCTGCAGCATTGGCAAAGTACCCTGAGCGTTTTTGGGATGTTGCCATTGCTGAACAGCACGCTGTTACCTCTATGGGACCTTTGGCAAAAGAGGGTTTTAAACCTTTTTGTGCTTTATATTCAACTTTTTTACAAAGAGGATATGATCAAGTGATTCATGACATCTGTCTGATGAATTTAGGTGTGGCTTTTGCCATAGATAGGGCAGGGCTTGTGGGGGAAGATGGTGAGACGCATCAAGGTGTGTTTGATATCTCATTTTTACGGGCCATTCCCAACATGACCATATTTGCACCATCTAGTGATAGCACAATGAAACTGGCAATGGCGTATGCAAAAGATTTCCCAACACCTTGTGCCTTCAGATATCCAAGGGGAGCATTTATCTCTCAAAATGAGAGTGTTACTCCTTTTGAACTTGGAAAATCTCAGATTATTAAAGAGGGAGAAGCTATTCTCTTTATCGGGTATGGTAATGGCGTAGGTAGAGCAGAAGAGGTGGCTGAGTTAATTGAAGAAAATCCAACGATATTAGACTTACGTTTTGTAAAACCGTTAGACAAAACTAGACTGCTTGAGTTGTCTAAAACACACAAAAAATGGTTTATCTTTTCGGACAGTGCAAAAATGGGTGGTGTTGGTTCAGCTATTTTAGAGTTTTTAAATGAAGAGCGAGTTCAAGGTGTTGAGTTAATAACTTTTGAGTATGAAGATGAGTTTATTACACATGGAAATACAAAATTGGTTGAAGCCTCTTTAGGAATTAGACCAGAGCAATTGGCTGAACGAATTAAATAAATGGAATAAATTAAACATAACATATTATTCTCTGTGATAAAATCATAAGAAGAAAATAATTGAATAAGGAAAATAAGAAATGTCAAAAGAGTACATCTTTACTAGTGAATCGGTAACCGAAGGTCATCCTGATAAAATGGCTGATCAGATATCTGATGCAATTTTAGATTATATTATAGAAAGAGATCCAACAGCAAGAGTAGCGTGTGAAACATTGGTAAGTAATGGTTTTTGTGTTATTGCTGGTGAGTTAAAAACAGGTACTTATGCTCCTATGCAAGAGATAGCAAGAGAAGTTGTAAGAGAGATAGGTTATACCAATGCAGCCTTTGGTTTTGACTATCGATCAGCAGGTGTTCTAAATGGCATTGGTGAACAGAGTCCTGATATCAATCAAGGTGTTGACCAAGAATCAGGAGAAATAGGAGCAGGAGATCAAGGTTTAATGTTTGGTTATGCTTGTAGTGAGACACCTGAACTTATGCCTTTACCTATTTTACTGGCACATAAAATCACTGCCAAATTGGCAGAGGTTAGAAAAAATGGTACGGTACCTTTTTTAAGACCTGATGGTAAAGCACAAGTAAGTGTAAAGTATATTGATGACAAACCTGTAGCTATTGATACCATTGTTGTTTCAACCCAACATGATGATGAGATTACGCATGCTGTACTTTCTGAAGCTGTGATGACAGAAGTTATTAAAGAAGTTATACCTACTGAATTACTCTCTGATGATATTACTTATCATATCAATCCAACTGGTCGTTTTGTTATTGGTGGTCCTCAAGGTGATGCAGGATTAACTGGTCGTAAAATTATAGTTGATACCTATGGTGGATCTTGTCCTCATGGTGGTGGAGCATTTTCTGGTAAAGACCCTACAAAAGTAGACCGTTCTGCAGCGTATGCTGCTCGTTATGTAGCAAAGAACTTGGTTGCTGCTGGTGTTGCCCAGAGGGTGACGATGCAAGTTGCCTATGCCATTGGTGTGGTTCAACCTGTTTCTATTATGGTCGATACGCATGGAACAAGTGAAATAGAAGAATCTAAAATAGAAGCATGTGTGAGAGAGCTTTTTGATCTTTCTCCAGCAGGAATTATTAAAGAGTTAGATCTTTTAAGACCGATTTACAAGAAGACAGCAGCCTATGGTCACTTCGGTCGTGAAGATCAGGGCTTTACATGGGAAATGATAACGCGTGTAGATGAGATAAAAAGCTACTTATCAATACAATAATTAAGATTATTATTGATTATTAAAGGGTTATTTAAACTACTTTTGCTATAGTTTAGAAACTCAAATTAAGGAATAAAAATGGCAGTAAAAATTTTAGATACTTGTATTAACTGTGCAGCTTGTATTGACGAATGTCCAACAGAAGCAATTGTAGATGAGGATGATAACCCAACGGGTGAAGAGATTTACTACGTATACGAAGACAAATGTGTTGAGTGTGTAGATCATTTCGATACTCCAGCATGTGCTGAAGCTTGTCCAACAGAAGAGTGTATTGTATGGGATGAGCCAAAAGAGGGTTTAACTCTTCATCCAGATAGAGGTGAGCCAGGTACAGACGTAGTTGAAGACTAAGTCTCTATTTTTGTACAAATCATAGCCTCTTTGGCTATGATTTATTATTTTCTATAATCTAAAAGTTACATCTTCTTTACCAATTTAAAATTTTTCTTTTTTATCAACCTTTTATTTAATTGTTTTCTGATATAATTCCAGCTCAAAATACTTTAGTAGTGGTTCATTTTATTGAAATCACTAAGCTTAATGGAGCAAAATCGTGGAACAAACATTATCAATCATTAAACCAGACGCAGTAGCAAAAAATGTTGTAGGACAAATTCTTGCAAGATTCGAAGCAGCAAATCTTAGAATTGCAGCAACTAAAAAGATTCAATTGTCTCAAGCAGATGCAGAAGCATTTTATGCTGTTCATGCTGAGCGACCTTTCTTTAAAGATCTTGTAGAATTTATGGTTTCTGGTCCAGTTGTGGTAACTGTACTTGAAGGTGAAAATGCAATGCAAACAAACAGAGACTTAATGGGTGCTACAAATCCTAAAGAAGCTGAAGCTGGAACAATCAGAGCTGACTTTGCAGAGAGCATTGATGCTAATGCTGTTCACGGTTCTGACTCAGTAGAGAATGCTGCTAATGAGATTAACTTCTTCTTTGCACAAAGAGAGCTTGTATAAGGTTCTAAACTGTGAAAATAGTTTACGATAAAATAGGTCAGACAAAAAAACCTTTTGAACTCAGCGTTGCAGGCGTAAAGTTAAAAGGAACTCTGGCAAAAAGTGGTTATCATCGACTTCGATTAGAGGGAAACCTTGATGGTGAAGTGGAACTCTCTTGTGACAGATGTGGTGAAGTGTATCAATATGCTATGCAATATCCTCTTAATTTAACTTTAAGTGATGAAGTTATAGAGACCAAAGATGATTTAGATATAATCGAATTTATTGACGGAGTGATAGACCTTGAATTTATAGTTCAGAGTGAAATTGCCTCGGTTCAGAACGCATATCACTATTGTGAAAAATGTGAAAATGATGAAGAAGAGTTCGAAAAAGAATTTTAATACTTAAACAAAGGAAAATATTATGGCAGTACCTAAAAGACGTCACTCCAAGACAAGAGCAGCAAAAGGAAGAACGCATTATAAATTAACATTACCAAGACCTGTAAAAGATGCAGATGGTACATGGAGAATGCCTCACCACATGAACATGACAACTGGTGAATACAACACAACAAAAGCATAAGTAAGCAGTTCTGATGATAAGAATTGCTATTGATGCAATGGGTGGGGACTTTGGTCCCGAACCTATTATAGAAGGTGTAATACAAGCACTTGACGAAAAAAGTTTTTTTCCTATACTTGTAGGAGATAGAGAACAAATTATTTCATTCCTCCCTCAATATTATCTTGATAAAGTTGAAATTATAGATGCAACTGATGTTATATCTATGAGTGATCAAGCCACACAAGCTTTAAAGAGAAAAGAGTCCTCTATCTATAAAGCTGTAGAGCTGGTTCGTGATAATTACGCAGATGGTGTGGTTTCAGCAGGACACTCTGGTGCAACCATGACCTTAGCAACACTTCGTATTGGACGTTTGCCTCATATTTCGAAACCAGCTTTGGCAACAATTATGCCAAACAAATCAGTATCTGCCAAGACACTCTTATTGGATGTTGGCGCCGTTACAGATTGTACAGCTAAGAATCTTTATGAATTTGCGATTATGGGTGAAGTGTATGCTCAAAAACTTTTAGGTTTACGTAATCCATCTGTAGGACTTCTCTCAAATGGAGAAGAGGACAGCAAAGGGAATGCTTTAACCAAAGAAGCATTTAAATTGATGCATGATGTTCCTGGTTTTAAAGGAAATGTTGAAGGTTCAGACATTTTTAATGGTTCAGTAGATGTTGTTGTTTGTGATGGATATACAGGTAACATTGTTCTAAAAGCCAGTGAAGGTGTGGTCTCAACCGTCTTTGACTTAATGAAAACACAGATTCGTAAATCTATCCCAGCTAAGATTGGGGCATTTATGATGAAGAAAAAAGTGTTTACAAAACTCAAAGAGAAGGTAGATTATGCAGAATATGGTGGTGCACCTTTACTTGGAGTAAAAGGTTGTGCTATTATATCGCACGGAAAAAGTAACGCAAAAGCAATTAAAAATGCTATTTTCCAAGCTATAGCCTATAATGATTCAGGTGTTAATAAGGCGATAGAAGAGTTACTAACAAAAACAAACGCACAAGGTAAATAATGTACGCAAAATTTCATTCCATTGGGGCTTATGTTCCCTCTAAAGTATTAAGTAATGCCGATCTTGAAAAGATGGTCGACACCAGTGATGAGTGGATTTTAAAACGTACAGGTATATCTGAACGACGTATTGCAGCAGCTGATGAGTATACCAGTGACATGGCTGCTAAAGCTTCTAAAATTGCTATTGAAAGAGCAGGCTTAGAGCATTCAGATATCGACTTGGTTGTCTGTGCAACAGTAACACCAGACTACTTTAATATGCCAGCTACCTCATGTATTATCTCTGCTAAACTGGGTATTAAGAATGTTCAAGCATTTGATATTTCTGCTGCTTGTAGTGGTTTTGTTTATGCTTTGTCTGTGGCCAAAGCATTTATTGAATCTGGTATGAAAAAACATGTACTTATTATTGGTGCTGAGAAGTTTTCATCTATTGTTGATTATACAGACAGAACAACCTGTATTCTCTTTGGTGATGGGGCAGGGGCAGCTGTTATATCGGCTACAGAAGATAAAGCTGAAGCCTTTATTGATATTCATGCCTCTGCTGATGGTTCATATGCTGACTTTTTAATGACTCCAGCTCCTGGTTGTGTGCATCCTGTTTCAGAACAGGTAATTGAGAAAGGGTTAAACTTTGTTCAGATGAAAGGAAATGAAACTTTTAAGTTGGCAGTTAAAACATTAACCAAAGATGTAAAAGATATTTTGAAAAAGAATGAGATTAATTCAGCAGATATCCCTCATTTTATTCCTCATCAAGCCAACTATAGAATTATAAAAGCTGTGGGTGATTCTCTTAAGATGACAGAAGAGCAGGTAGTATTAACTGTTGGAAAGTATGGGAATACTTCAGCAGCATCTATTCCTATGGCGATTAATGATATTTGGGAGTCTGGTCACTTGAAAAAAGGTGAATTAATGTTATTAGATACTTTCGGTGGTGGGCTAACATGGGCAAGTGCTTTATTGCCATTTTCTGGTGAGAATGCGTAAGGTGTAGTCCCTGACTACACCCTACAGAAACCTCTTCTTTAGATGCTCTACCTCAAAACAAGCCTCTTTAAAAAGCTCAAAATATTCAATCCCCTCAACAGATAAATGTTTATGTCTCTCAAAAGATTTAATAACTTTAGATGCTTTTGCATAAGCATTCTCTCTATCTCTTTTAATATGCTCAAAACAGATAGCTCCGTTAATGAGACTTTTTCTCGTTCCACAGCTCCAGAGACTGCGAAAGAACCTTGGAAGTGGCGACTTCAGTCCCACACAAAGATTAGAAATCATAGTGAAATCTATATTTTTATCTAATTTGGCACTCAATTGGTATAAATAATGCTTATTTGAGAGTGGGACTAAAGTCGCCACTTCCTAAAAGCCAAGTTCTTTCGCAGTCTCTGGAGCTTCGTCACGAGTAACTCCATTCAATAAAGATTTAGGAAATATGATGTTGGAGTAGATTGGACTTTCAGTCCATAGTGGTTTAGTTGTATAACTAATAAAATATTTAATTTTACTAAAGAGGACTGTAACTATTCTGTTATTGTTTTGTTATATTATTTTTTAATAAAAGTTAATCTCTTTTATAATTTAATACACAAGGATAAATTCTATGAAAAATAAGATAAGTGTTCAGCTATTTTTCATTACAATCCTAGCAGGAGGAGTTTTATACTCAGCACCTATAACAGAAGGAGAGGCTAAAAATGTAGCCCTTAACTATATTTATAAGAAAAATTATAAATTTAAGAATACACAAGTAAAAGAATTTAAAATTAAAGA
>Ga0256840_1001012_pt1 | contig 27436 bp, 31 predicted proteins | sample 355202metaG_FD_185969 | JGI IMG/M metagenome (GOLD analysis project Ga0256840, IMG submission 185969) | Hydrothermal vent microbial communities from Mid Atlantic Ridge, Atlantic Ocean - 355-202 | ecosystem: Environmental > Aquatic > Marine > Hydrothermal vents | place: Atlantic Ocean: Mid... | reverse complement strand
ATATTATAAACGGCTTTGGCTAGAAAACATCGAGCCAACGCCATGCGAGACTTTGTTGGACGACAGGCTCGTTTTCCAATGTAGGGAATAAATGAATCTATTTGTGAAATTTCTAGAACTTCGATAAATTTCTGTTGAAGCTTTGTCAAAAAGCCAAGCTCTTGTTTGATGTGTGGGAATAAACTTGTTTGAAATCCGAGTTGTATGTTGTATAATTTGTTAAGTGTCTGATGCATGATATATAGCTTGTTTTTGTAGACTACTATTATATCAAATTATTATCAGGCACATTTTTTTAATTGCTATATTCAGCAAATAAATCAGGTTATTTTTTTAGTTATGAATATGGCTCTTATACTATTAAATAAATTTAATTATTACCAATTAGAAACCTTTGATTCCCTTACTATTTGTGAACTTAAGGGTTATTCAATACCTTAATTTAGTTATTCTGACTCATTTGACAATTTTTGTTACCTGCTTATTTTTTTCAAAATATACGGTTATTCGTCTTTTTTTCATGCTAGACTTCACTTATTTAAAATACCAATAGCTTGTGAATCTTAAAAATCAAAATCATATTATCTTAATTGGCCCCATGGGTGCTGGGAAGTCTACTGTTGGCTCTATTTTGGCGCATAAACTTGGTGTGGGGTTTTATGACGTGGATAATGAATTGGAAAAATGTTGCGGGGTGAGTGTTAATTTAATATTTGAAATTGAAAAGGAGAAAGGATTTCGCAAGCGTGAAACTCAGATGTTATCCAAATTATTAAAAAAACCACCAGCTATCATTGCCACTGGTGGTGGCATTATAGTGACTCCTGAGAATATTGCTTTATTAAAACAAAGTCATGCGGTCATTATTTACCTCAAAACAGATGTCAAACAGCAACTTTATCGCTTAAGGAAAGACAAGAAAAGACCGTTGTTGCAATGCGATGATAGAAAACTTAAATTACAGCAAATGGCTCAAATTCGCAACCCTCTTTACGAATCGGTTGCCACAACAACGGTTAAAACCGCCCACCAGTCGGCTTATAAGATGGCAACGATTATAATTAAACATTATTTATAGTCTTTGATTGTCTTGCTTTTTGATTTATTCAATAATATGCACATGAATACTCAAATTGTTAATATTAACCTCAGTCACTGTAACTACAGCATATTTATCAATGAATCCTGTTTTGATTTTAATGCAGTTGCTCACCTATTGAAAAATAGAAAAATTGCTATTATTTCAAATGAAACTGTCGCACCCTTATACCTTGAACCTTTAAAGCAATCATTAAAACGCTACAACAATTCACTGCATCACCTTATTCTCAAGGATGGTGAACAATATAAAAATCAAGATTCCTGGAATCAAATTTTAGACTTTCTTGCGGACAATAGTTTCAATCGCAGTGATTTATTAATGAGCTTAGGCGGTGGCGTTATTTGTGATATGACTGGTTTTGCTGCAGCAAGTTGGATGCGTGGCATTGATTTTATTCAGGTTCCAACGAGTTTATTGGCTCAAGTGGATGCCTCTGTTGGTGGTAAAACAGGGATTAACCATAAAAAAGGCAAAAACCTAATCGGGGCATTTCATCAACCCTTAGCTGTCATTATTAATGCATCAACGTTAAAAACGCTACCAGAACGAGAGTTTAAATCAGGGCTTGGTGAAACCACTAAATACGGTTTTATTAATCAGCCACAATTTAAACAGTGGTTACAGGAGCACTCTGAAGAAATAATTCGATTAAATTTAGCTATAATGTGCCAATTAATTGCCAAGTGCTGCAAATACAAAAAAGAAATCGTTCAACAGGATGAAAAAGAGTCAGGGATTCGTGCTCTATTAAATTTAGGACACACATTTGCTCATGCCATTGAAACCTATACCCAATATAAAGAGTACACACATGGCGAAGCGGTTGCTATTGGTATGGTTATGGCTGCGCAACTTTCTGTTAACCTAGGCATAGCAAATGACAATCTACGAAAAGAACTCGAAAAGCACTTGCAAGATTTCAATTTATTAACTATGCTACCTAAGGCAGTTAATGCCACTGAACTTGTTGAACTGATGCGATTGGATAAAAAAACTATTAATAACTCTCATCGCCTCATTTTATTAAAATCTATTGGTAACGCCTTTATTCAAACTAACGTATGCGAAAAAGATATATTACAAGCCATATTAAGCACTCAGCATTAATTTTATGCTTGTGTTCTTTCGCCTTAATGGCAAAGACCAACAAAAAAGAGACTAATATTGTTTGCTATGCCGCTCAAAGTAAGTGGATTTGTGCTCCCGAAGATAAAAAAGAACTCGCTAATATAGAATCAAAAAAACTCAATAAAGAAAATTCATCCAATCAACTGGCTTCAAATGTTGTTATAAAACAATTAAAAGTTCCACAGTTTATTGCACCCAAAGTCCATAACACTACAAAAACAACCGCTCGTGTTCTGACAAAAAAGAGCCAAAACAACAACCCTTATGAAAACTCATGGTCTTATCAACTCATTGGCGTAAGTACGCCACAAAGCGCGCTGAATTTTGTCAGTAAAAATGACTTAAAGAAAAATGAAATTTTAATCGTTAAGTCCAAACACAACAATATGGATTGGTGGATTGTGCTTTATGGACTATATAAAGACAAACAAACAGGGCTTAACGATAAGCCTAATATTCCGTCATCAATTAAAAAATATTGGCTTAGATCACTGAATAATCTCATCGTTAACGGTTATATTGACGAATTCTAAACAAATTCCTAACGGAATCTTAATATTCATTACTATAAAATGGGTTGTAAATAATATTACGACGAGAATAAAAATGACTAAAGTAATAATTTATGGAAGCTTTTTGTGTCCCTATTGTTTTATTGCCAAGCGAACCCTTAAAAGACTTGGTGTTAGCTATAAAGAAATACGCATTAATAAAAGCTCTTCGCTTATGCGAGAAATGATTAACAAATCAGGGCGATTCACCGCCCCTCAATTTTTTATTGACGATGAATACATTGGAGGGTACGGGGATTTGGTTGCCCAAGCTAAATCAGGTGAATTAATCAATAGCCTTGTTGTTGAATAAAAACTTTTTGTTAAGAGTCTAGGTTTGTTATTTTATTTGGCCATGCATTGATAATGGCATTTACCATTGTCGCTAAAGGTATGGCAAAAAATACCCCCCAAAAACCCCATATTGCTCCAAAAAACAACACCGCAACAATAATGGCAACAGGGTGTAAATTATTGACCTCTGAAAACAACCACGGTACCAATACATTACCATCCAACAATTGAATCACTCCATAACTCATTATTAACCAAGCAAAATCACTCGTCCATCCAAATTGAAAAAATGAAACCAAGGCAATAGGAATCGTTACCAGCGCAGCTCCTATATAGGGAATCAATACAGAAAAACCCGTTAAGGTTGCTAATAAAATTGAATACTGTAAATCCATTATAATAAACAAGATATAAGTAACCAATCCGACAATAAATATTTCTATGACTTTACCTCGAACATAGTTTCCGATTTGTTCATCAACTTCTCCCCAAATAGAGAAAGTTAATTTAGAATCTTTAGGAATAAAGCGGTTAAACCAGGCAAGAATGACGTCTTTATCTTTTAGCATAAAGAAAACCAGAATTGGCATCAACACAATAAAGATACCAATTGAAATAACACTAAAAAAAGAGGACACAGTTTTTGATAAAACATCTTGCCCAAACTGCGTTAGTTCATTGGTTATGGTTGTTGTTAAGGAGGCCGCCTGCTCACCTGATATCACTGTTGGATAATTTTCTGGTAACTTTCTAACAAACTCAAGCCCAGTAGCCAAGTACGTTGGTAACTGTTGAACAAGTTGGGATATTTGTGTAGTTAAAATCGGTAAAACCCAAAATATCATAAACAATAACAAAGCAACAAACAGTAAAAACACCAAGGTAACGGCTAAGATACGAGGTATTTTAAATTTTTCCAGTTTAACAATGACACTTTCAAGCAAATAAGCTAAGACAATACTGGTGAAAAAAGGAGACAGTGGTTTACCAAAAAATATGACTGCCGCAAATACAATAATCAACAGACTGACCAGTATGACGACTTGTGGATTACTAAAGTTCCTTTTGAACCAACTAGCTAGTACATTCATTATAAATAACTAGAAGCTAAAGCTCCAAGATGCCACCCCTTCTAAGTGACGCGTGAGCTGCGTGCTGGTAAATCGTCCAAATTCAGTGCCACCAATTAAAATAGGTTTATTTGCATAACTGGCATAAAAATTAAATTTACCTAATGATACAATTTTTGAAAAGCTCAATCGGTAGCTGTATGCTGCTGTATCATTTTTTAATATATTATTATAAACTTCTGTTGTTGCAGGGGCTTGTTGCCTTGAAACGACAGCTGCCTTCCATGACATTGTGTGAGTCAACTGTTGCTCAACACCGACAGAATATACGGTTAAATCTTTCAATTCAAACCTAGATTTTATTGGGTTATTATAAGCACGTAAAAAAGAAGCAGAATATCCTGAATGAACTACCGTATTACTATTTGAATAATCAATATTTTCAGATGACAAATTCAACTTATACCCCTGTGCAAAGGGAACACTTAATAATAAACTATACCGACGAGGAATATCAAAATCACCTGACTGAGAATAGCTTCTTCCATATGAATCAAATTCATTCATTTCAATTCGACTGCGGTAATCAAACGTCACGTTGACCTCAGCAGGCAATTGTTGAGTAAAATTTAACTGATAACCTGCCCCTTTACTGGTTCTGACAAAGGCTTTATCATTATAGGACTGCAATGTTGAGGAGCTTGAAAATATCATGCTTCCAAAGGAATCGTCTAAAAAGCGTTGTTGCACAAGAACGGCTCCAATTCCAAAGGAGCTATTACCATTGGAAATAATATAGCTTGGTGTATAAAATTCTTGACTGACCGGTTTAAAATAACTTTTTTCTTTTTTATCTGTAACAAAGGAAGAAACATTATTGAACATTTGACTAAAGGAAGAAACATTATTGAACATTTGACTAACAGAGAATGGTGTTATTGTTTGGTTTTCTGTAGCAAAGGAGAAATACAAACTTTTACTGCCAATGTCATCAAGGCTAAAATTGTCCGCAAATACAGGAACTATAAAGCGTTTTGTTGTAACTAAATACTTAGAATGAAACATTGAGTTGGCAGAATTAGCACTTGAACTTAAATCATCTAAGTTTGAGTAGAAAGCAGGGCTAATTTTATCAGCTATTAAGCTTTTCCATGGACCCAAAAACATTGAATTATTATTACTGTATTTAAAACCAAGTGTTTGCGCATCCATCGCAAATGGCGAAAGCATATTGGCACAGGCAATCTGACCACCCAGTAAGGATGTGGCTAACAGGAGTTTTCGTAAAATTTTTGTCTTAATATTCAATTTAGTTAAAGTAACAAAGATATATAGTTTACATGTTCACAAAAACCATTGATTTTGTCAACAAACAAAAGGTTCTGGTGAGTCATTTATTACTTTGTGGTTTAATTACAACAATCAACTAGGTGAAAAGTATCAATCAATGGCTTTAAATCCTATATCAGTTCGACAATATTTGCTTTCCCAGTTTATCTTATCAACAGCCAAATAGGCAAGTTTTTGAGCCTGCTTTAATGTGTTACCTAATGCACTCACACACAACACTCTGCCGCCATTAGTTACGGTATTTTTTCCTTCTTTTTTGGTTCCCGCATGAAATATTTTGACATTTTTAATTTCAATATCCAAGCCATTTATTTTTGACCCTTTGGCATAATTTTGAGGATAACCTTGCTCTGCCAAAACAACACCCAGAGCGGCTCTGTCATCCCAGCTTAATTCTGTATTTTTCAAATCTCCATTGATGGCTCTAAGACAAATTTCATCCAAATGACTTTGCAAGCGCATCATTATTGGCTGCGTTTCGGGATCTCCAAATCGAACATTAAACTCCAAAACTTTGGGGTTGTTGCTTTCATCAATCATTAAGCCCGCATATAAAAAACCAACAAAAGGAGTTCCTTCGTCAATCATTCCTTGAATGGTTGGTTTTATAATGCACTCAACTGTTTTATCAAACACTTCTTTTGTGACACAAGGGGCAGGAGAATAAGCACCCATGCCGCCCGTGTTAGGTCCTTTATCACCATTATCGCGCGCTTTATGGTCTTGGGATGTTGCCATGGGTACAAAGTTTTTACCATCAACAACAACAATAAAAGAGGCCTCTTGCCCAACCAAGAATTCTTCTATAACTATGCGATGCCCTGCTTCTCCAAAAGCATTGCCTGCCAACATATCTTTAATTGTTTTAATGCCTTGCTCTTTGCTTTCAGCAATAATAACACCTTTACCAGCTGCCAGCCCATCGGCTTTGATAACGATAGGAAAATCTTGCTTAGATAAGTAATCAATAGCCGATTCAATCTGAGTGAAGCTTGCATAACGAGCTGTTGGTATATTGTATTTTTTCAAAAAATCCTTGCTGTAAGCTTTTGAACCTTCCAATTGAGCCGCTAGCGCACTTGGGCCAAAGCATTTAATCCCTGCTTGCGTCATTAAATCAACCAATCCATCACATAAAGGTTGCTCAGGACCTACAACCACTAAATCTATGTCATTGTCTTTTGCAAAGGCCAGCAATTTATCGTAATCATCAGCAGCAATGGCAATATTTGTCACCTTGTTTTCTTGCTCACATCCCGGATTTCCTGGTGCCACATAAACCTGTTGCACGGTTGGTGATAAACTCAAACGCCAAGCAAGTGCGTGTTCTCTGCCACCTGAACCGATTACCATTACTTTGTTTTTCATGTTTATTATTCCTTAGTGGTTAAAATGCCTAATTCCAGTAAAAACCATAACCATATTGTGCTCATTAGCCGCTTCTATAACCTCTTCATCACGAATAGAGCCGCCTGGCTGAATAACCGCTGCGATACCACTGGCAGCAGCCGCATCGATGCCATCACGAAAGGGGAAAAATGCATCAGATGCCATGACCGAACCTGTTACATGAAAATCGGCATCATGCGCTTTCATTGAGGCAATTCTTGCGCTGACAACACGACTCATTTGCCCTGCGCCAATGCCTATGGTCATTAAGTCTTTTCCATAAACAATGGCATTTGATTTCACCCGCTTTGCCACTTTCCAAGTAAATTTTAAATCTTCCAACTGTTCAGTTGTTGGTTGTATTTTGCTCACCACCGTTAATTGACTGTCTTCAAGTTGCAAAATATCCGCATCTTGAACCAAAACCCCACCATTAACTCGCTTGAACATCTGCCATGGTTGCTGCGGAACCTGCCACTGACCACATTTGAGGATTCGTAAATTCTTTTTCGATTTAAAAACCTCAATGGCTTCCTCATCGTAACTAGGAGCAACAATCACTTCAACGAATTGTTTCTTTGTTATGGTTTTAGCTAATTTGGCAGAAACTTTACCATTAAAGGCAATTACTCCACCAAAAGCTGAGGTTGGATCTGTTGAAAAGGCTTTAAGATAAGCCAACTCTAAATTTGATTCAAGAGCAACGCCACAAGGATTGGCATGTTTAACTATGACACAAGCTGGCACTTGGTTAAATTCTTTAACGCATTCAAGTGCTGCATCGGCATCGGCAATATTGTTGTAACTTAGTGCTTTTCCTTGAATTTGCTGCGCGTAACCAATTGTGCCTTCCTGCGTATTTTTTTCCGTGTAAAATGCCGCCTTCTGATGAGGGTTTTCACCATAACGCAGATGACTTCGGTGTGTGTACTGAGTTGTCAAGAAGCGCGGAAATTCATCCTTATCTCCGGTGTCTTTTATCGCACTTAAATAATTAGCAATCATGCCATCATAAGCGGCAGTATGAGCAAAGGCTTTGGCAGCTAAAACATGTCGATTGGAGTGAGATATGCCATTATAAGTAGAAATCTCGTCAATAAACTCTGCGTAATCATTGGGATCAACAATAACCGTCACTCTGTCGTAATTTTTAGAAGCGGCACGAACCATTGCCGGCCCTCCAATATCAATATTTTCAATGGCATCATCTAAAGTGCAATTTTCTGCACGAATGGTTTGCTCAAATGGGTATAAATTGACAACCAACAAATCAATCGCTTCAATTCCATTTTCGCGCATAACCCCCTCATCTATTTCCAGTCGCCCCAGTAATGCACCATGCACTCGTGGGTGCAAAGTTTTAATTCGCCCATCCATCATTTCAGGAAATTCTGTATACTCAGCAACATCTGTCACTTCAAATCCCAATGACATTAAATGCTTTGCTGTTCCGCCAGTTGACAATATTTCAACACCCTGCTCTTTTAAGCCCATTGCTAATATTTTTAAATTTGATTTATCTGAAACACTAATAAGTGCACGCCTGATTGACACTCTGTTTTGAGTACTGGACATAATTCTGTAGCTAATTAAGGAAAGACAGAGGCATTATAGCGAGAATTAATAGCAGTTAAAGAATAATAAAGTTAAATTTTATGTTTTCTTGACTTGTTGCGTAAGGTTGTTCGGGTCATACCAAGAATTTCTGCAGATTGCGTCAAATTGCCCTTAGTAAAGTCTAACACTTCCAAGATGATTCCTTTTTCTATTTCACCAATGATAAAACCATGCAAATTATTTGTTTTATGGCCTTTTAGGTTAAGTAAATATTGCTTAACCACTTTGCGGGTATACATTTGCAAATTTAAATTTTTCACATCCTCTGACTCCAGCATTACCTTGCCCCATAGGTTGGACTAAAGCCCACCTCAAATGTGACTGCATTTTTTCCTGGACTTTGCAATTCTAGGGTAACTGGAATCAAAGTGTTAGGAAACATCCCTGCCTCAATCGTTTCATCATCCAAATACTCTGAAGGTAAAAATCTTCTCATCGCAACAATTTCACCATTAAGGTTTGACATTTTTATTTCTAAGGCTGGAAACACTTGGGTTTTTTTGTCGCTGTTAATAATTCCCGCTGTAATTATCAACGCATTATCTCGTCCTGGGTGTTGCCTTATGCTGCGAGAAACCAGTGCGATGCTGTTTAAATTGGATTCGTCGTGTGTTACATAACAATCAACCAACTCACAAACACTGTCTTTAAAATCGCCTTCTGGCAACTTTATGGTGCCTTTTTTTAAAGCCACACCAGCTTGCCACAACAATAAAGCGACCAGCGCAATACTGGAAAAAACCCAAAAAGACGATGATTTTTTCTCTGTTGTTGCCAATTTATCTGCTACAAATTCTGGCTGGATATCGCTTTCATCTCTATTTTCATCATCATTTGACTCAGGGACTATCGCAGCCTTTTCATCCAACACCTGCGGAACAATGTTCGGCTTAAACTCATGATTTAATAAAGGGGGCGGGTTATCATTTTCATTTAGAATTAAATCAAAGCCATCTTGTGGCTTATATTCAGCAAGTGTTTCCAACGCATCAAACACGGCACCACAAGAGCTGCAGCGGACTTGCGCACGAGAGGCAACCAAGTCATCAACAGTCACTCCAAAAATTTCTCCGCAACCGCGGCATTGTGTAAACATTTTACTTAACTCTTTTTGATGCAATAAACAGAAGCCCAATCATCCATAAACTTGATTTCAAAGTCAACAAATGAATCTTTAAATTTTTCAACAATTTCATCTGTTTGCTCTTTTAGTATACCTGACATGACAAGCGCTCCCTTATCTTTGAGCAAACCCGAAAAAACAGCAACCAAACTCATCAGTGGTGCAGCAAGAATATTAGCCAAAACCACATCAAGGTTTTGCAGATTTCTTACCTCCTTACCTTCAACAACCTCTATGCCATCCTTAACATTGTTACTGGTCGCATTAATCACCGTTGCTTCAATTGCTTGTGGGTCAATATCGGTGCAATAGACTTTATTAGCACCGTGTTTTAAAGCCGCTATTGCTAAAACACCTGAACCACAGCCAAAATCAATTGCCTGCAAATTTTGCATATTATGTTTATCAATCCATTGCAAACACAATGCCGTTGTTGCGTGTGTCCCTGTACCAAATGCCATGCCTGGATCAAGGTAAATATTTATTGCCTTTTCATCAATCGCTTGATACTCACTGGGAATAATCCACGTATTTTGACCAAATTGCATCGGTTTAAAATGCTCAAGCCATGTGCGTTCCCATACTTGGTTTTTTAATCGCTTAAGCTGGACTTCTTTATCCGTAAATCTTGATTGGATAACATGCAAAACTTTATCTTCGTTAAATTCTTTGGTAAACATGGCGGTTATTTCAATGCCTTGCCACAATGGCATCTTACCTGGAGCTGGTTCTAAAATCGCCATATCTTGCGCATCCCGATAAGTCACCGAACATGCTCCCAACGGCAACATAAAATCTTCAATCGTTACAATTTCTGACTTGCTGCACAACAAAGTGACTTCAAAATAATCGTATTCAAAATCCATCTCGTCCTGACCCACTATTTTTCCTTATCCAGTAATTTTTCGAGGTAATGTATATTTTTACCACCCGTGACAAACCCCTGATCATTCATAATCATTTGCTGCAAAGCTATATTGGTTTTAATACCGGACACAACCGTTTCGGCTAATGCCAAACGCATGCGCTTGATTGTTGTTTCACGGTCTTCGCCACGAACAATTATTTTACCAATCATGGAATCGTAATTGGGTGGCACTCGATAGCCATCATAAACATGCGAATCGACTCGCACACCCGGACCACCTGGGGCATGAAAAATTTCAATTAAACCAGGTGATGGCATAAAAGTTTTAGAATCTTCAGCATTCAAGCGGCATTCAATCGCGTGACCTGTAATGCGAATATCTTTTTGGGTGATTTGCAACGGTTCGCCCGATGCAATTAATAACTGTTGCTTGATTAAATCAACACCAGTTATAGCCTCGGTTACTGGATGCTCAACTTGAATACGCGTATTCATCTCGATGAAATAAAATTCACCGTCATCGTATAAAAACTCAAAAGTACCAGCCCCTTCATATCTGATGCGTTTACAGGCATCTACACACACCGCTCCAATTTTTTCGCGTTGTTCAGCTGTAATACCTGGAGCCGGAGCTTCTTCAACCACTTTTTGGTGGCGGCGCTGCATGGAACAATCCCGCTCGCCTAAATGAATCGCATTACCGTGTTTATCCGATAACACTTGAATTTCAATATGACGCGGATTTTGCAAATATTTTTCCATATAAACTGTGCCATCACCAAAAGCAGCTGCTGCTTCTGTTTGGGTCATTTTGATGGCATTATTAAGTGCCGCATCAGTGTGCACAACTCGCATTCCTCGCCCACCTCCGCCAGAGGCAGCTTTAATAATAATGGGGTAACCAATTTTATTGGCTATTTTTAAATTCTTTTCAGCATCATCACCCAAAGGTCCGCCAGAACCTGGAACACAAGGCACCCCTGAGGCTTTCATGGCATCAATTGCAGCGACCTTATCGCCCATTAATCGAATAGTTTCTGCTCTTGGTCCGATGAAAGTAAATCCTGAATTTTCCACCCGTTCTGCAAAATCAGCATTTTCTGCTAAAAAACCATAGCCAGGATGAATGGCTTGTGCATCGGTAACTTCGGCGGCTGCTATGATTTTTGGTATATCCAAATAACTATCCAGCGAAGGTGGTGGTCCGATACAAACAGACTCATCTGCCATGCCAACATGCTTTTGATTTCTATCTGCCGTTGAGTGAACCGCCACCGTTTTAATGCCCATGGTATGACACGCGCGCAATATCCTCAGCGCGATTTCACCGCGATTGGCAATAACTACTTTTGAAAACATAAGCGTATTCCCTAACTAATTACGAACAAAGGTTCATCAAATTCAATTGGTTGACCATTCTCGACCAAAACTTTTGTCACCGTGCCTTCAAATTCGGATTCGATTTGATTAAACATCTTCATCGCTTCGACTATACACAAGGTATCACCAACTTTAACTTTCTGTCCCACTTTTACATACGGCTCTGCCTCAGGTGACGAGGCATTATAAAATGTCCCAACCATCGGCGAACGTTGAACATTACCCTCTTCATTGGCTTTAGGTGCAGATTCAGCTTGTAGTTTACTTTCTGTTGGTGCAACCGATGTCGCGGCAGGTGCTGGAGCCATAACCGTGTTTGCTGGCATCACTTGCATTTGGCGGGATAACTTAACCGATTCTTCGCCTTCTATAATTTCAAGTTCTGTTAAAGATGAACTTTCAAGAAGCTCAATAAGTTTTTTGATTTTTCTAATATCCACGTGTGTCCCCGTTTGTTAGATTATTTGTTTAAAGAGACCTTTGCATAACTCGTGGCACGTGTTAAAAAGTTGCAAAAAGCACCACTCTGCGTTAAAAAATTCGCAAAAATCCTTCTGGAAAGGATTTTCACGCTAGCCCACGCATGTGGGTGAGTATCATGGATGATACGAATAAATAGCGAGCTATTTGACTCATTTTTTGCCTTGATTGGTGCTTTTTTCATTCTTTTTTCCATCATCCCAGAGTTATGCAACGGTCTCTTAAAGTTAATAAATGATTAAGAGCCAATAAATATCCATTAGCTCCCAAACCTGAAATAGTTCCCATGGCAATATCAGAAAAGTAAGATTTTTTCCTAAAATCCTCTCGCGCATAAATATTGGACAAATGAACTTCAATAAATCGAATCTTAGTTGCTTGCAGTGCATCGCGTATGGCAACAGATGTGTGCGTAAAAGCAGCAGGATTGATTATGATAAATTGGTTTTCTTTGCCCATTAACGACTGAATAACTTCAACCAATTCATGCTCTTTGTTTGATTGCATAAACTCCAAAACAACAGAATCGTCATTTATATAATCAAGCATTCGTGTTTGAATATCGTCCAAAGTTGTCGAACCATAAATCTCTGGCTCTCTTTGACCTAACAAATTTAAATTCGGACCATTTAAAACGGCAATATTCATATAAACGTACGCAATCGTGCTACTAAAAAACACGATTGTGCCGAAAAAATCAGCAAATGTCTATAAAAACCCTATTTTTTACCTTTTTAACCAAATTGCCTCATACGTTCGTTTTAAACAAACAATTGCATTTATGCTAGCCAACCTTATATTTTAATGTGCTACAATTACCGCATTAAAATTTCATGCAACAATTCACCTTAAATGACTCGACTTTTATTTTTCGCCACATTGTGCGCTTTACTCTCCTCATGCATGAGTACGCAAAAAAAGACCAAACAAACGACTTTTAAACAAACCAGTCTAAAAAAATGGTCAATTACTGGCAAGTTTTCCTTGTCAAATGGCCAAGAAAGCGGCTCAGGAAAAATCACCTATGCCGTTAACAACACGAGTGTTCATGCCAAATTTAAAGCCCCTCTTGGTCAGGGCAGTTGGGAGGTCAAACAAGACCAGGATAAAGCCGAACTGCTTTCCAACAGACACAGCCCTATTTATTCAAATAACGCACAAACATTAGTTAGTCAGGAACTGGGGTGGGATTTTCCCTGGGATAGCTTAAGTTACTGGTTGAGGGGCTATAAAACCAATGAAAAAATGGCATCGCACCACCAAAGCATTGATGCAATACACGATAATGGCTGGACAATTTCTTACAGCAAATGGATTCAAACAGCCAATGGTCTCATGCCAAAAAAGATAATCGCCAGCAAACCTCCTTACAAAGTTAAGTTAATTATCTACAAATGGGTTGTAGATTAAATGAAAACACTCAGCCCAGCTAAAATTAATCTTGTTTTAAGGATTCTTGGGCAAAGAGAGGATGGCTATCACCTCCTGCAAACCTATTTTCAATTACTTGACTGGGGCGATGAAATGGAGTTTACGCTTCAGAGTCAACCTTCAATAGACATAAAGGGAAACTTTGGTCATTTAAAAAAAACAGACAATTTAATTTATAAAGCTGCAAAAATGCTTGAACCACATAAACAAACAAGCAAAGGCATCAACATCTGTGTACACAAAAATATCCCTCAAGGCTCAGGACTTGGTGGAGGAAGCTCCAATGCAGGAACAACTTTACGGTGCTTAAATGAATTGTGGCAATGCAAATTAACTCAAAAACATTTACAAAAATACGCTTTAACACTGGGAGCCGATGTCCCGTTGTTTGTTCTCAATCAATCCGCTTGGGCAACAGGAGTCGGCGAAAAATTTCAGACCTATTCAATAAAGGTTTATTATTTTGTGCTCATTTTCCCACAAACACAGATTAGCACTGTTGATGTCTTTAATCACCCAGACTTGTGTCGCAATCAACCCAAAATAAACACGGCAAATATAAATAACCAACAACATTGGTCAAATGCGTGCACAGCATTGGTATTATCGACTTACCCAGAGGTCAAAGCCATGCATTCGCATGCAGCTCAATTTGCACCCATGCACATGTCAGGCACGGGCTCCACCTTGTTTTCAGCATTCGAGAGCAAGCAAAAGGCAAAAGATTTTATCGCAAAACTCCCTAAAAAATGGCACACAAAATTATGCCGTTCAAAAAAACATGAAAAAAACTCAATTAGGCTTTGATTTCCTAAATAAGATGTATATAATACCCGACCTTATTTGATGGGACGTCGTCAAGTGGTAAGACACTAGATTTTGATTCTAGCATTCGCAGGTTCGAGTCCTGCCGTCCCAGCCATATTCGATGCCTGCAATTACGCAACTAATTGCAGGCATATTTGTATGCAAAAAAGCGTTTTGTGATAAGATGTCGCAAAATTTATCGAGATTTTATCGAAAACACCGTTGAGCCACACAATGATAGTTGATAATAGCATAAAACTTTTTACGGGCAATGCCAACCCGATGCTCGCGCAAAATATCGCCAAACACCTTGGAATTCCACTTGGAAAAGCCTATGTTGGTCGATTTAGTGACGGAGAAGTTGCTGTAGAAATCATTGACAATGTTCGCGGACAAGACATCTATATTATTCAGCCAACATGCATACCAACAGCTGATAATTTTATGGAATTATTGGTGATGGTTGATGCCGTTAAACGCGCATCATGTAACTCGGTCACTGCTGTTATGCCTTATTTTGGTTATGCAAGACAGGACAGAAGACCACGGTCTTCGCGTGTACCAATAACAGCAAAAGTAGCTGCCAAGATGATAGCAGCCGTTGGAACAGATCGGGTATTAACCATTGATTTACATGCCGATCAAATACAAGGATTTTTTGATATACCTGTGGACAATGTTTATGCGTCACCTTTGACGCTGGCAGATATTTGGTGCCGTTATGATGCAACCGATGTTGTAGTCGTTTCGCCAGATGTCGGCGGTGTTGTTCGAGCGCGTGCAATTGCTAAAAGAATAGGTGCAGACCTGGCTATTATTGACAAACGGCGGCCAAAAGCGAATATGGCAACCGTGATGAATATCATCGGAGAGGTTGAAAACAAAACCTGCATCATTGTCGATGACATGATAGATACCGCAGGAACCTTGTGTGCTGCCTCCGGGGCATTGGTGGAAAGAGGTGCCAAAGAAGTTATTGCTTATTGTGTTCATCCCATATTATCGGGCAATGCTATTGACAATATTAATGAATCCGCTTTAAAAGAGGTGGTGGTAACGGACACCATTCCTTTGAATGAAAACGCAAAAAAATGCAAAAAAGTAAGGCAATTAGGTGTAGCAGAAATGCTAGCTGAAACCATCAGAAGAATTGCCAACAAAGAATCCGTCAGCGAAATGTATGTTGACTAAATTTAGAATTCACTAGCGAATTCTAAAATAACCGTTTTACTTGGTCGCAAGGTAAAACATATTTTAAACTCAAATAATTGAGTAAATTAACTAAAGAAAGGAGAATAGCACATGGCTATTTTTAAAGTAAATGCAGAATTACGTGATGATTTAGGGAAAGGTGCGAGCCGCCGCCTACGTCGCACAAACAGAATCCCTGGAATTATTTATGGTGCGGGAAGAGACCCTCGTGCGGTTAGTGTTGAGCACCACAAAGTGCTTAAATTTATTGAGGATGAAGCTTTTTTCACCAGTATTTTAGAATTAAGTGCCGATGGTGGCAAACGTCAAAAAGTCATTTTACGTGATATGCAACGTCATCCATCTAAGCCTATTATCATGCACATGGATTTCCAACGAATTAGTGACAATGAAGAATTGCACATGAATATTCCGCTGCACTTCTTGAATGAAGATGACTCACCTGCTGCTAAAACTGCTGGCATCATTATTGCGCATCAAATCACTGAAGTAGAAGTGGCGTGTTTGCCTGCCAACTTACCTGAGTATATAGAAATTGATATTGTTGATTTCAAAGAAGGTGACATTGTGAGATTAAGCGACATTAAATTACCTGAGGGTGTCACTTTAACAGCCTTTAGTCATGGCGATGAAGCCGAACACGATGAAGTGGTTATATCCACAACTCACGTAGTTGCCATAGCAACCGAAGAGTCAACTGAAGAAGCTGTTGAAACCACTGAAGAAGAAAAAACTGAAGAATAATTCAGCTTCTTCCTTAAGAAATAAAAAAAGCCTCATTTTGTGAGGCTTTTTTTGATAAAATCATTTCATGAAAGCAATTAAACTCATAGTCGGACTTGGTAATCCAGGTCTAAAATACGAAAAAACACGCCACAATGTTGGCTTCTTGTTTATTGACACCTTAGCTGAGAATCAAAACCTCACACTCAAAGACAATAACAAATTTTATGGGCTTGTTGCTAAAGAAAATTTGTTCGGTCACTCTGTGTGGTTACTAAAACCCCAAACATACATGAACTTGTCAGGAAAGTCAGTAGCTAGCTTACTTAATTTTTACAAAATAAAAATTGATGAAACATTGGTTGTCTACGATGAATTGGACTTACCTGCTGGCACAGCCAAACTTAAAAAAGGTGGTGGTCATGGTGGACATAATGGGCTAAGAGATATAATTGCAGCCACTGGCTCTAAAGAATTTTACCGATTAAGATTGGGTATTGGACATCCTGGGGATAAGAGCAAAGTTGTCTCATGGGTATTAAATCGTGCTAGCACTGAAGATGAAATAAGTATCGCGCACTGTCTGGATAAAAGCATTGCCATTTTGCCCGATTTATTGGATGGTAAACTAGAAAAGGCCATGAAGGATTTACACACAAAAGATTAGAGATTGACCTTGATTTGCTAATCCAATTTATTTTCTACTAGCTTAAGCAAACCCATAATTCCGCCTTGCATACTGTACACATCATAACCAAGCGTTGCCAATAAAAAAGCCGCTGACGCACACCTCATGCCCGTATTTGAGCAGGTGATAACGGGGTTGTTCTTATCGAGTTTTTGTGCACACTGTTCTCTGATTTTATCCATCGGAATATGCACACTTCCTTGGAATCCAAGATTATTAAACTCCTCTTGTTCACGCACATCAAGCAATGTGGATCCTTCAACTATCATGTCATAAGAGGCATCCGTTGTTAACCACCTAACCACATGACTTTTTAACAAGGATGAAAATTTCTCCCCTATTAAACGCATCAACAATCCATCACTCATCATGCGCACAGAAGCCGTGCGTGGTTCTTGACTCACCAATGCGTGCTCACCAAATAAAGACCCCTCATCCAAAGTGGCAACCAATATTTCACCCTCTGCTTCGCATTTGAAAATTTCTACCGAACCCTTAATGATGATATAACAATAGTCTCCCGAATCGCCTTCGGTAATAATTTCATCACCTAAAGAAACGCTTACGGGTTCAAGGTTTTTAAATATTTGATCCACATGTCCACGCGGTAACATTTGCACCGCTTTAGAATTTAATAAACCAACAACCCACTTATAGGATTGATGACCTCTTAAGGGAGAATTTTGATTAGATTGTTGAAACAAATCATTCCAAACCATAAAATGATCAAGAAAAATTGAATTAATCATCATCACCTTAGCAGTAGGTGACAGAACCTCAGACTCTAATTTTTTACTGGTATTGACATCACCAATAGGATAAAAAGACTGTAAAGACGTGTCTTTGACCACTTTAACCCGTCCAGTGGGGTAACGAACCTCAACGGCTCCTTGTATAACATACTTGGCAAAAATTTTGTTATCGTCCAATTTAAAAATACTCTCACCTTTTTCAAATGGATGAACCTCAAACTGGTCAAGCAATAGTGGCAAAAACTTTTCTTCCATTTTATTGAAAGGATAATATTTTTTTAATTCTTCTGCTGTTATCATTTTTATTTAATATATTATTCGCTTTACTTCACACAACCATAACACACAACTAATTGTTAATAAAGTATTAAACCGTTGTTCAGCTTTCATCGAAACTAAAAACCTCTTTATTTAAAGAAATAATCAACAAAACAACGACAGGCACACCTATTAAAGCACTCAATAAAAAGAAATTAGAAAACCCATAAGCATCAACAAAAGAACCTGAGAAACCTCCAATTATTTTTGGGAATAAAGTCATAACTGAACTGAAAATTGCGTATTGAACCGCGGTATAAGAACGGTTTACTAACAAGGATAGAAAACCAATAAATGCCGCCATCGCCAAACCTGCTGATAAATTATCAGCCGAAATTAACACCACAAGAAAAGCAACACTCTTTCCTGTTTGAGCCATGTACATAAACAATAAATTCGTGACCGATGATAAAACTGCACCCAACAACATAATTCGCACGACACCAAATTTCACAACTAAAAGTCCACCCAATAATCCACCACTTAATGTCATTACCAACCCAAATGTTTTAACTATTTTAGCAATTTCATCCAGTTCAAATCCCATCGATTGATAAAATAGATTAGCACTAACGCCCATTACAATATCAGAAATTCGATACATGGATATAATACCAATAATTATCCCTATATTTTTTCTATGCCTTAAGTATAAATCACTAAAAGGCTTAATATAGACATCTGCAATCATTTGTTTATTAATAAAATTTAATTTATAAATTTGCTTACCAGCAAAGAATGATAGAAAAATGGCAATAAGAAATTGCAAAAAAGCATATGCACCTTCTACAAAACTTAAAGCAGGAATGAAATTCAGAACAGAATCAATCAAATATTTCTTGAAAGCCGAAGTAAACTGGTAACTCAGAATAAAGCCACTAACAACAACCATAAAAACCAATAAAACCGCCAAATAATCATTTTTAGTGTGAATGAGCGTTTTCTCTACGGGTTTAGGTTCTTTTATAAATAAAGTTGTTAACACACCAACCAACATAAATAGCGCCATAATTAAATAACTGTATTGCCATGCATGATAGTTATAAGACTTAATACTTGCTCCAAAATAATGCGCTAAAAACAAGGTACCTGCTCCTGATACAATCATACCAATTCGATAACCAATAATATACAAAGAGGAAAGAATGGCGATGTCTTTTTTGTCAGAAGCCTCAATCCGCCAAGCATCTATTAAAATATCTTGTGTTGCCGATGACAAACCCAATAAAACGGCTGCCATTGCCATAATAACTAACTGACTTTGTCCTAATGCGGGGTTTGTCAATGCCATCCAAACAATAGCACAAATAATCAATAATTGAGTAAAAAGCAACCAGCCTCTTCTCTGACCAAACTTATTTGATAAATAATACAAAGGCATTGTATCTACCAATGGTGACCATAAAAATTTAAATGAGTAGCCCAAAGCAGCCCAGCTAAAAATAGTTATTGATGATTTTGCTATACCAATTTGGTCAAGCCAAAGAGAAAGCGATGAAAATATTAAGTACAACGGGATGCCAGCAGAAAAGCCCAATAATGTCATGTGAGCAAACTTCTTATTGAAAAGATACTTGATATTAAAATTTTTCATGCTTGTTTTATTTTGACTCACACACACTTTGATAAATAACGGTGACTTTATCATATCAAAAAACTAAATAAATGATATAATCACAAAAGATTTTAAGTAAATGAACGCCATGACACAAAACCCAACCCAATTTCCAGAAAAAGAATTTTTCATTCAAGGCCCAGTCGGAAAACTGCAATGTTTGGCAGGCAGACCATCGGCAGAATTTGACCGAAAAACACTGGGCATTATCTGTCATCCACACCCATTATTTGGTGGCACCATGACCAATAAAGTCACTCACATGATAGAAAAAGCTTTCAAAGAAATGGGGTTGCACACCATCCGCTTTAATTTTCGCGGTGTTGGAGACTCACAAGGCGAGTTTGACAATGGCATTGGCGAAACCGATGATTTAATCAGCATATACCATTGGGCTAAAGAGATATTTCCAGACTATGACCTGTGGTTAGCGGGTTTTTCATTTGGCTCTTACACTGCTTTACGTGCTTGCCCAACAATCAAACCGCAGCAATTTTTAACCGTAGCTCCTCCTGTTGAACGCTACGATTTTACCGAGTTGACAACGCCAGATTGCCCATGGCTTGTCATCCAAGGTGAAGAAGATGATGTGGTCACACCCAAAGCCGTTTATGATTACGTCAACAGCCTTGATCCACGCCCACAGTTAGTAACCTTTAAAGCAGGGCACTTTTTTCATCGACGCTTAATCGACTTGCGTGGTGCAATAATTAACGGAATTTCACGGCAATTAACACCCGATACTGACGAATAATTCATGCCAAGTCCCCTAACCATTTATCAAGCCATGATTGCTGGTGATGAAATTAACAGCGACGCACTACAAAAACACGTTGTGAATGCCTTTGAGCAATTATTCCTAAACATAAATAAGAAAGACAACAGTTGGTTTTTTAAAAGCAAAAGAGCCTTTCATGGTTTGTATATATACGGCTCAGTTGGACGCGGCAAAACCTTCTTGATGGATTTGTTCGTGCAATCACTGGATAAAAAGGTCGTGCGCAGGCAGCATTTTCATGCCTTTATGTTATGGCTACATCAACAACTTCATTGCATAAAAAAACAACAAGATCCCATAGAAATTGTCGTCAATAAACTGGCAAAAGAAATCAAGATTTTATGCTTAGATGAGTTTCTCGTGCATGACATTACCGACGCCATGTTACTTGCTACTGTTTTATATTCACTAGAAAAAAATGGCATCAGCCTTGTAACCACCTCCAATGTCAATCCCATTAATTTATACGAAGGGGGACTGCAACGCAAAAAATTTATGCCCGCCATCGCATGGATGCAAGAAAACATGCAAATTTTGCACCTAGATGGAGAACAAGACTACCGCACACAAAATCAAACAACTCAATCGGACAAGAAATGGTTCTCACCCATCACACAAGCCAATCAATTAGCCTTTGAGCAAGCCTTTTCTCACCAGTCACATGGACAAATAATTGAAAACACCCCTATAACAGTTAATAAACGGCAACTTAATGTGGTTAAAAGAAGTCAGTCCTGCATTCACTTTGATTTCGAAACTTTATGTCAACAACCCCGCAATGCCAGTGATTTTTTGCTCTTATGTAAGCAATTCGACAACCTTTTCATCAGCATTAACCAAGCAATAGACAAGCAAGATGGCAACACCGCACGCCGATTTATTACTTTGATTGATGTCTTATACGACAACCAAACACCTTTATATGTTTTATCAGTTGTGGATTTTAAGAACATCTACTTAGGGCAAGAACTTTCTTTTGAAATGCAACGAACCGTTTCACGATTGACACAAATGCAACAAAGCCACTGGAGTTAACCCATGAAAATTCATCAAATATTCACTCATAATGCGCTACGTAATTTCACTTATTATATAGAATTTGATAACAATGAGGTCATCATAATCGACCCTTGGGATGCCAAACAAGCCAAAGACTTTATCAATTCTAAAGGGTTGAAATTAACAACCATAATCAACACCCATGAGCATTGGGACCACACTCAAGGCAACCAAGAGTTGGTTGATACATACGGCTGCGAAGTGTGGGCACATATTGTGGGGCAAGGAAAGATACCAGCTCAATCGCGCTTATTAGAGCCAGGTGAAAGTATCCGATTTGACAAACACACGACCATGCAAGTCATTGACACACCTGGTCACTGCCAAGCTCACCTGTGTTTTATTGTTGAATATAAAGGCAAACCGCATTGTATTTTTACAGGTGATATTTTATTTAATGCAGGCGTTGGCAACTGCCACAATGGCGGCGATGTAGAGGATTTGTATGAGACCATTTGCACTAAAATTGCCACTTTACCCGACACCATAATTGTTTACCCTGGACACGATTATTTGCAAAATAACCTGCGATTTACTCTGAAACATGAACCCAATAACACCCAAGCACAACTCTGGTTAGAAAAATACAATCAATCCAATATTAATGACAAGCCATTAACAACCACACTGTTCGATGAAAAACAAATCAACACTTTCTTAAGGTTAGACAACAAAGAAGTTCAAAGCCATTTAGCTTTAAACAACCCTTCCAAGAAAGAAATTTTTATCGCTTTGCGCTCCCTTCGCGACCAGTGGTAATTTATTTAGCTCTAAAACCGTTCCAAATTAGAATGATTTCATATTAAGAGAGACCTTTGCATAACTCTGGGATGATGGAAAAAAGAATGAAAAAAGCTCCAATCAAGGCAAAAAATGAGTCAAATAGCCCGCTATTTATTCGTATCATCCATGATACTCACCCACATGCATGGGCTAGCGTGAAAATCCTTTCCAGAAGGATTTTTGCGAATTTTTTAACGCAGAGTGGTGTTTTTTGCAACTTTTTAACACGTGCCACGAGTTATGCAAAGGTCTCTAAGAATTACATTACTTCAAACGGTCTTGAGATAAAATAGTTTTTTTCGATACAACCTGAAGCAGTATTTGTTGATTTTTTACCATCTGTTGAAGCGTTGTTTTTTGTGTCTCTTCTCTCGTCAAACAAAGAGCATTAATGCCAATAGCGATAAGAATAAGTGTTAGTAATTTCATAATCTTGTTTTTATTTATTATACCTCTATAGACGAAACAAAATGAAAAGGGTTACAAATAAAACTTGGTTTTTTATTAGCCTACGGAAAACTCCATTGAATCAGATTAGGGTCAGGCCAATTAAAAGGGTTGATTTGCCAGCTTGAATTATTGGCAATCCATGTTTGGCAATTAGCAATTTGAGTCGGCCGATTGGTAAAGTTATAATAACTTGCACAAATTTGATTCTCAATGACTGCCCGACATTGAGCCATTGTTTTTTGATCATAATTATTGCGGTATTGACTGACATTTTCCCAGGCTATTTGCAACAAAGCTTGTCCCGTTGAAACGTCAATTTCAGGTGGAATCTGAGCTCCAACTGGTGATTCGTTAAATATAGTTGCATAGCTCACTGCTGCCATATAAAAAATTCCCTCTGCATTTAAATGCACATCATCATCAAATAATTGATTAATCTTACTGGCATTGCTGCCAACAAATCCAGGGACTTGATTGCTAAGAATCCGCGTCACTAAATTGGTTAATGCCAACCCTGCAGGTAAGACACTAATGTTTGTTTGCAATCCATCATTAAGCAAGGTTAAATTAACTTTTTCAGCGACGCATTCCCATGCTTGAACCATTAGACTCTCATGAGCAACCCATGCATTTGGGTTGTTTGCATCAATGGGTAACCACGAGTGAAAAAATAAAGTTTTAGCATTGGCATTACCAGCTAACAACCGGTCGTGGTAATGCCGTAATAAACTGTTGGTGTATTCCCACAAAATGGTATCAAAAAGATCATGCCGCTCTGTGATAATTAAAAAATCATATTGTGCATTAACTCCGATAGTTGCGGGATTAGAAAGTTCTTGAATTACATTCATATCAAATCCAACTTTGTTTTTACCCAAAAGATAACCTTGCCAATTATTGGGAGGCAAAGCACTACCACTGGTGCGCACTCGAATAGGAGATCCAAGCCCAATTTGCTGATTCCAATTAACGGTTTTATTTAAACTCACACTGATGGATTCTAAATAATCCGCATAAGGGTTATCCATCAAGCTATGACCAGAGAAAAAAATATTTTTATGTTCAGTTAACTCAAAACTGTTGATAAAAATGCTATCACCCGCTCGACTAGAATGCACACACGTCACCAATAGACAGTACAACACTATTTTAATTTTATCTTTCATAACCTTCTATTCGATTTTTCAATCAAAATAGTGACACAATTTCTGGAGCAGAGTTTTTCTTTATTAACGCTTTAATTGAGTTGTTATCTTATGCCTTTGGATTAATTGGCTAAATATTTATCCAAAAATTCTAAATATTTATTTGATGCCTCAATGCGATTTTTCTTTTTCGTAAACCCATGACCTTCATCATCAAACAATAAATACTCCACATGGGTTCCGCCTTTTCTGATTGCCTCGACCATTTCATCGCTTTCTATTTTAATACCCGTGGGTCATTGACGCCTTGTACAATCAAAACAGGGCTTTTGACTTGATGTACAAAAAAGTACTGATGAGATTCTGTTCGTTCAACGTTTAATCTCATTGGAGATAAGATGCTTTCTTGATTTACTAGGCGTGCTAAGGGATTGTGCTATAATCGCATTTTCACTATCGAGATTTAGGTATAGGCAAAGACTCCCTAAGTATAACTGACTCTGGATTCTAAAACATGAAAATATCACCACAACAATTGGATGGATTAAAAAAGACCATCGCCCAAGGCAAGACAATCTTTGCCATTAAAGAATACCGAGCCATTACTGGAGCGGACTTGATGACTGCCAAACTTTTTATCGATGAGCTTGTGGCTCAAAATAATGCCTTAAACAGTTTGTCAAAAAAGGTAGAAGGTCAAGAGTGCTTTAACCATCAACAAATGCAATTAATGGCTGATTTACTTGCAGAAGAAAAAAGAGACGACGCAATTGCCATGTATATGCACATCAAACATGATGGCATGCCAAATGTTGATGAATTCAAAGCTGGTCTTGAATTTATTAATCAATTGCCCCGATATATCCAAGATTATGATATTACGCAAGAACACATAACCGACCAAGAAGTTACTGAAAAAGTCAAACAACAAAAACACATAAAAGAACCAGACAAACAAAAATCAACTGAACAATCGAATGAAACCAAAGCCCTAGATTATGCGTTTGAATGGTTGTCGGATGAAACGGCTCCCAAGTTGTTGAATAATTTTTTAGACGCAAACATTCCTTTGATGGACAAATCACAGTTTGTTCCAATAAATGAATTCAGCCGTTTTATTTTGGCTTACAAAATCTCAATAACGGCTCTTTTAGTTATCGCATCCTACAGCGTTATTGCTGGAATTCTTCAATCCAACCCAAACCCAAGTAGCTTAATTGCTTGGGTCTTTCTTCTTGGCTTTCCAGCTATTACTCTGTTTTACACTTGGAAAACTTGGAAGTTTTATAAACAAAGCATACAAGCCAAACAAGGTGTTCTCAATGACTATTACCGACAAGGCATGTTTGTTTTAAAAGACGGTTTATTATTGCACAAGAAAAATAAATTTTGTTATATCCCAAAAACCAGTATAAGTAAATTCAAACTGACAACCTATCCTCGCAGACATGTTCCAACGACTCTAGATGTCCACGTGCAAATGGCGGATGATTCCATGGTTTCTTATAGATTAAACTTTCTTAAACAACTCAATACGCCATTGCATAAAGCGTTACAGCAATGGCACAAAACGGGTTATTGGGAATATCATTAATTAGGTTCTTTAATGGTGTAACCTTCGGCTTCTAATAATTTTAAGTAACTGTCTTTGCCTAAAAGATAATCAATTGACAAAGTGGCAAAGGTTGATTTGTTGGTTTCTAAGGCTTGTTTTGCTTTTTCCAACCATAAGTTTTGCAATTTTTCATCAAGGTTTTCAATGCCAACATCTTTACCCAGCTGGCTATCTAAAATAGCTGAAGCGCAAGATTTATCAGGGCGTTTAAAACTCAATTCTTTTAACCTATTAATATCACCACGAGCCCAAGCATCCGCTCGAACTTTTAAAACACTTAAATCCCCTTCTAAAGTGTCCATTGTCTCAGTAAAGCACTCTAAATCACTAATCTCAGATTTTTTAAATTTTTTTAGTGAGCCCTTGAGTTTAGAAATATCCATCTTAAAGGCTGGACTTATAAATGTTAACTTGTTTTTCTTGGCGAGTTTCCGCACTTTTTTAGTCACCTTAGTATTGTAGGTTAAACCAATTTTACTCAGGGCTTTATCAAATAATTTCCCTGCTGCAAAAATAGGTCTTGTTTTTTCAATTTTACGGCTATTGCCAATGTATTTTTCCTTTAAAGGCAGCCACCGTTGATAAACATCCGCTGGGACAACATCAACTAATTTTTCCTTATTGGGGTTCTTTTTTATTCCAATAGCAGAACGAGCTAAAGATAAACCGGAAAAAAAGCCCACATTAAAAGATACGCCTGGGGAGGAAATAAAAGCCTGCGAATCACTAATAACCGATTCAACCTCCATCGATTCCCACTGCATTTTTTTAGGTAAAGGCGAAAGCGTGCCCAAAATCCACAAGCTGTTTTCACCATTAGAAACCTTCCACAAGCCAGGCCCTGACCGAATACCGTAAACCACAACCGAATCAAGTGATACTACATCGTTTTCGGGCTTTTCATTAGCAAAAGACACAGGTGACAACAGAACAATTAAAGAAAGTAAATAACGCATAAATAAAACATCAAATTTTAAAACACAATCGTAATACAGCTCACGTTAATAACCTGTTAAAAATCCAAATTAATTGATGGTTTAGTTTTTTTTCGCAGTTACCACTAAATCATTGGTACTGACAAAGTTACCTCTTGGGTACTCGTAAAGTTAAAGTTATCAACACAATCATCGCCAGCTTCGGTTTTACAAGTAACTGTTATTTTATCTTTAGCAATCCCTGACGAGTTGTGGCGACAGTTAAATTGTATTATTCTTGAACAAAATCAAACTACTAACCTTACTAAAGGATATTGACCATTTGATATGTATTACAGTTTATCATTAAATATTTGCTTAATATTAGCATAGTTTAAAACTGAATAATCATTTGATTTATGTTCTAAATTTCCTGAATAAATAATATAAGCTTTGCTTGAAGACTGTGTGATTTTTTGAAAATAGTTGATGCCTTTGGCAAATTTTTTATTAAAAGTCATTGCCGATTTAATTTCAATGGGAATTAACTGACGACCTTGTATAAAAAGTAAATCAACTTCTTGACCTTTATCTGTTCTAAAATAATATAGGTTTGGATTTTTACCTTGATTGTAACGGTTTTTTAAACACTCAATAACAACAAGATTTTCAAACATTTGTCCGATTAAAGGGTCGCGTTGCAATTGAGTGGTGTTTTCTATTCCCAATAAATAACTCAATAAACCATTATCGGTAAAATAAATCTTGGCTGATTTAATCACTCGCTTGCCAAA
>Ga0256840_1001011_pt1 | contig 27477 bp, 24 predicted proteins | sample 355202metaG_FD_185969 | JGI IMG/M metagenome (GOLD analysis project Ga0256840, IMG submission 185969) | Hydrothermal vent microbial communities from Mid Atlantic Ridge, Atlantic Ocean - 355-202 | ecosystem: Environmental > Aquatic > Marine > Hydrothermal vents | place: Atlantic Ocean: Mid... | reverse complement strand
TTATACTGAACCAGATATAAAACAGGCCATTATATTAAACAGTTTCCAAAATGAAAAACCCGTTCCTGCAGAAATTGAAAAAATCTACCGGGAAATTATTTCCAATCGGGAGATAAAAAACACCATTCAAAAAATAAAATCCGCTAAATCAGGGGTGAGTTATTTTTCGGTAGACATACGGGATGATAAGAAACTTTGCAGTATTATAGACGGTATAAGAGACAAATATGGTAAAATAACAGGAATAATTCACGCTGCAGGAGTTGTGGAGGACAAATTTATTATTGACAAAACAGAGAACCAGTTTGCAAAGGTCTTTGACACAAAAGTTGTGGGAATGAACAATCTTTTTGATGCAACAAAACATGACAGCCTCAAATATTTCATTTTGTTCTCCTCTGTTGCAGCAAGAACCGGCAACAAGGGGCAGGCTGATTATGCCATGGCAAATGAAGTCTTAAACAAAACAGCACAGCAGAGTGCAAAAATCCACAAACACTGCAAATTTATTTCCATTAACTGGGGGCCATGGGAAGGAGGTATGGTGAATCCTTCTCTTAAACGTGAATTTAATAAACACGGCATTGACCTGATTCCCTTAGACAAAGGTGCACAGGCAATGATTAATGAAATGGGAACTGGAACCTATGTTGAGGTGGTAATAGGAGCGCACCTTATCAAAAAGGATTTAACGAGAAAAAATATAACAGGTTCCAATGTCACCCGCATTGACCATAAAACCGTAAAAAATATTACCACGAATAAGTCCTTAAAATCCTCTCTCAAATCAGCATTCAAATTATCTGTGGGAATTAAATCATGCCCTGTTCTCAATGCACACAAAATAGCAGGAGAGCCTGTTGTGCCTTTTGCTTTAATCATGGAGTTGTTTGCACATGGAGGTAAACTTTCAAATCCCGGCCTTTATTTTACAGGCATGGATCAGGTTCGCCTGCTCAAAGGCATTAAACCGGGCTTAGAAGAGATCAATTTAAATATTAAAACAAGTAGATGCAGGCATGTTGGAGATGGATTTGAAGTTGACGGGGTCATTATTTCATTGGGGAAAAAAGAAAGTCAATGTTGTTATTCACAGTCTGTTATTCTCTTAAACAACAGTCTCCCAAGTCCTCCTGTTCATAACATGTCAGATATTGCGGATTTGAAGCCCTGCAGTTTTTCAATTGAAAAGGCCTATGAATCAATTTTATTCCATGGAAAACAGCTCAGGAAAATCAAATCAATTACAGGTATATCGCAAAACAGTATTGAAATTATCTCATATAGATCACCGGAACCTGCGAAATGGATTCAAGGCTCTTCCATAAAAAAATGGACAATTGATCCTGTTATTTTTGATTCAGCATTCCAAGCAGCCATAATCTGGTGTTATGAAGCAACAGGAAATGTATGCCTACCATCATATATTGCAAATTTTAGAATATATTCATCCTTTGCCCTGTGCAAAGGAAATGTAAAAATTATCTTCACAATAAACAAACAGACAAGCCATGGCATACAGGGCTATTTTATCTTTCTTGATGAAAACGATATTATTATTGCAAGCATAACGGGTTTTGAAGCTGTAATGGAACCGTCTCTGCTGACAAAATTTAAACCCAGGAGAGCATCCAATGCAAAATGGGAAGCAGACAGAAAACATGCAGATACAGGTACAAAAACATCATTAAAAAAAATATCAAAAGCTAAAACCTGTCTGGCTTCAAAGGAAGAAATTCTATCATTTGCAACTGGAAACCCTTCAGAAGCCTTTGGTGAAAAATACACTATTTTTGACAATGAACGTCAAATAGCGAGACTTCCCGGGCCTCCCTATTGTTTCATGGACAGAGTGATAAAAGCAGATCATAACCCATGGGAAATGAAGCCCGGTGGCTGGATTGAAGCTGAATTTGATCTTCCCTCTGACGGGTGGTATTTCAAAGCTGACAGGTCAAATATTCTACCCTTCAGTATCCTTCTGGAAATTGCCCTTCAACCCTGCGGATGGCTTGCAGCCTATGCAGGATCTGCATTGAAAAACAGCGAAAGATTGTTTTTCAGAAACCTTGGGGGTGAGGGTGAAATAATCAAACCGGTTTACAATGACATGGGATGTCTTACAATGAGAGCCCGTATGACCAATGTGTCTGAAGCAGGAGGCATGATCATCCAAGATTTTGATATGGAGGTAGTCAAAGACCGGAACTATCTTTACAGAGGCCATACCAATTTCGGTTTTTTTACCGAGCGGTCCCTTGCCAGTCAAACAGGTATCAGAAAAACAATATTCGATTATACCCTCTCAGATGAGGAATTAAACGAATCCGAATCCTTTATATTAGAGGATTCTGCGCCCATGAGTCCTGATGACCCTAATTGTGATAAAAACAACGGCATGCCGTCAAAAGCACTTAAAATGATTGACCGGATTGATATTTTTATTCCCGAAGGCGGGCAGTATAAACAGGGGTATATAAAGGCAAGTAAAAAGATTGATCCCAATGAATGGTTTTTTAAAGCTCATTTTTTTCAGGATCCTGTTTGCCCGGGGTCCCTTGGAATTGAGTCTTTTCTCCAGCTCATGCGATTATTCATACTGAAAAAATTTGACTATTCTCCTGATGAATTTAAAACTAAAATGATACACCATACCCATAAATGGATATACAGAGGGCAAATTATTCCAACCAATTCCAAAATTGAAGTTCATGCCCATATAAAAGGAATTAAGGAGGGAACTTACCCTGTCATTACAGCAGATGGGGTACTTTACGTTGACGGATTGTGCATTTACCAGATGGAAAACTTCAGCATTACCATTGCACCGAGACATCAAAATCCTGCAAAATACACAAGCGCTGCATTTAGCCTGGCCTGATGATAAAATTCAAGGATATTTATTCCCTCGCACTAAGGCACAAAAATAATTATAGGCTCTGTGCCTTTGTGCAAGGATAATAGTGTCTTACTCCTCAATTCCCGTTAAAAAAACAAGAAGTTGATGAGGGGTATATGGATTGCGGGCTTCCCGCTTTGGTCTTTAATCATATTTTGTTTATCTGCCGTATTATTTCAATCATGCCAAGCCCCACAGGACAGGCATCCGAGCATCTACCGCATCCAACGCAGCCTGATATACCATAATTTGCAGGATCTTCTTTAATTTTGTGGAGATATCTTCTTGCAAGCCTGCTGCCAAGAGCACCCCTTGGATTATGTCCGCTTGTTTCCCTTGAAAACCCTTCATACATGCATGTATCCCAGGTGCGGAACCGTAGAAATCCTCTATTTGACGGAGAATCAAAAATATTAAAACATGTGCAGGTTGGGCATACATAGGAACACCCACCGCAGGCTATACACGCGGTGGCAAGGTCTTCCCAAAATTCAGGTTCAGGTGTTTTTTCTTTAAGCCATTCAATTGCATTTGAAACTCCTGGAGCCTGCATTTCAGCCTTGATGGAATAGTCTTTTATTTTTTTTAAGGTTTCTTCGTCCTTTGGATCGGCATCAATAAAATAATCAGATTCAATAATCTTATCTCCTGAACTACTGCCTGATTCAACAATATAAAATGCTCCTGCATCAAAAAACTGAAGATCAAACCCTTTGTATAGAAAAGGAGAAGCGCCTGTATCCGTGCAGAAACAAGTTTCGCTCAAAGGACCGTTGCATGCAAGGGCCATAATGATGATATTATCCCTTTTAGCAAAATAAAAAGGATCTTTCATTTGATTTCTTGACATAAAATTATCAACAAACTCCATGGACCTTAAATCACATGTCCTTACTCCAAACACTGCTGTTTTATTTTTATCGAGTGTTTTTTCAACACCACCTCTTGTAAAAAGATTAATTTCCTCTTTCTGGGGAAAAAGAATTGATTTAAACGATATGGAGGTTTTACAGGCTTCATCTGTAATTTCCCCTTTGCCCAAAGGTGCCAGTATAATATCTTTTTCATCAACACTCTGGGGGCAATAAACTGTCCTTTCCTTATTCATCTCCTTTAGAAACGGAGCCAGTTTTTCCTTTTTAAGTTGTTTCATCAGCTCCTCCTTATGCTTACTGCACAGTTTTTATACTCAGGAATCCCTGCCACAGGATCAAGTGCGCACAGGGTCAGTTCATTGATATTCTTTTCCTTAAAATGAAAAGTGGAAAAAACAACACCTTTTGGAACATCTAAAGTTATATTTACGGCAAGTTTAAGCGCACCTCTTCTTGATTCAATAATAATCTGGTCTCCGTTTCTGACTCTTAAGGCTTTTGCATCTTCGGGATTGATATCAAGAACAGGTGCAGGTGCCTCTCTGTCAAGGATTGCAGTTCTTCTTGTCATTGTCCCGGTATGAAAATGAGGACGAAGCCTTCCAGTTGTCAGGATAAAAGGGTACTCTGCATCGGGAAGTTCTGCAGGCGGAATATACTCAATAACGTGGAAAAGCCCTCGCCCCCTTGTGAACTTACCCTGATGGAGAAATTTTGTGCCGGGATGATCCTTTGAAGTACAAGGCCATGAAAGCCCCCATCCTTTTTTCAACCTTTCATAGGTGATACCGCTATATGATGGCGTTGTAATATTTATTTCATCCATGATTTCAGACGGATCTTTGTAATCCATCGGAAAACCAGCTCGTTTTGAAATTTCACAGATTATCTTCCAGTCGGGAAGAGTGCCTTTCAGTGGGGGAAGAGCCTCGTGGGAAAGCTGAACCCGTCTTTCGGTATTTGTATATGTTCCGCCTCTTTCGGCAAAGCAGGCCGCAGGCAGTATTACATGGGCAAATTCAGAGGTGGAGCTTGGAAAAATATCCTGTACAATAAGGAGTTCAAGTTTTTTTAATGCCCTGTGCATGTGCTTTGCATCGGGATCACTTATAAAGGGATTTTCGCCCATAATATAAAGAGCTTTAATATTTCCCTTTTCAATTTCTTGGCCCATTTCTATAACTGTAAGGCCTTTGCCATCGGGAAGCTTGTCCACTCCCCATTGCTTTTCAAATTTATTTCTCACAAAAAGATCGGCAACGGGCTGATAACCTGAATAAACATTGGGCAGAGCTCCCATATCGCATGCTCCCTGAACATTATTCTGCCCCCTTAAGGGATTCACTCCTGATGATGGCGTTCCGATATTGCCCGTGAGCATGGCAAGATTTGCACAGGATTTTACATTATCCGTACCCGTGATATGCTGAGTTATCCCCATAGCATAGACAATCATGGATCTTTTGGATGAAGCGTATAATTCTGCTGCCTTTACGAGTAATTCAGGCTCAATGCCCGTAATACCTGCAACATAATCAGGCGTATATTTTTTCACAACTTCAGCCATTTTTTCAAAGTTTTCAGTTCGCTCTTTGATAAATGCTTTATCCTCAAGTTCCTTATTAAGAATAATATTCATGAAACCGTTTATCAATGCTACATCACTGCCTATTTTATGCCTTATATGGATGGAGGCTATTGATGCAAGGTCAATACACCGGGGATCGCATAGTATAAGTTTTGCACCTCTCTGTTTTACTGCATTGATAATCCTTGCGGAGATCAGCGGGTGGTTGGCCGTTGTATTTGAACCTATCACCATAAAAACTGATGCATCTTCAAATTCATCAATGGAATTTGTCATGGCACCACTGCCAAAGGAAGCAGCCAGACCGGCTACTGTGGAGGAATGTCACAGCCTTGCGCAGTGATCAACATTATTTGTGTTAAATACAGCTCTTGCCATTTTTGCAAAAATATAATTTTCTTCGTTGCTAACCTTTGCCGAGGCAAAAAAACCAATGGCATCCCCTCCGTATTTATTTTTTATTGACATAAGGCCGTTTGCAGCCATATCCAGGGCTTCATCCCACAGCGCAGGTCTTATGATTCCATGGTCTCTTACCATGGGAGTATCGAGCCTGTCAGGGTGATTTATAATCTCCGAGCTATTCCATCCCTTTAAACACAGAGCGCCCCTGCTCACAGGATGATTATTGCTTGGTACAATACCCGTGACCCGCCCGTTTTTAGTAACAAGATAAAAACTGCAGCCACATCCGCAATATGGGCATACAACCAGTTTTTGTGCCATCAGACTGCCTCCTTGATATTTAAAATATCCGAATATCTGAAAACCGGTCCGTCTGTACAGCAATATAAATTGCCAATCGTACAGTGACCGCATTTCCCAACACCACACTTCATCATCCTTTCAAGGGAAACAAAGATCTGGCTCATGGGGATCTTTTTTTTCTTTAATTCCTGAATTACGAATCTGTACATTATGGGTGGCCCGCAAAGGGCACAGAAAGTAGTTTCAGGATCAACCTCAATTCTGTCAAAAAGGCCTGTCACAACACCGACATATTGTTTCCATATACCTTCATCATCGGAATCAACACTGAAAAAATATTTAATATCAGTTCTGTTCATAAGACCTAACAGTTCATACTTGAAAAGAATATCATTGGGATTTCTTGACCCGTACATCAATACAAGGTCTTTAAAACTTGCCCTGTCATCAAGGATTGAAAGTAAAAGTGAACGAAGAGGGGCAAGTCCCAGTCCCCCTGCAATGAGCATAACGTCTTTCTCCTTGAATTCATCAATGGGAAATCCACTGCCAAAAGGCCCCCTGATAGCTACATGGTCACCTGGATGCAACTTGAATAAAGCGCTTGTAACAAGACCTGCTTTTCTTACGCAAATCTCAATGGTTCCCGGCCTTGAAGGAGGTGATGAGATTGAAATGGGTGCCTCTCCGACTCCAATGACCGTAAGTTCAATGAATTGACCGCATAGATGTGAAAATTGTTTTGCTACTTCTTCATCTACAAATTTTAATTGAAAAAGCCTATGCCCGCCTATCTGAGGTAGTACCCGCTCAATTTTTGCAAGCTGCGGCTGAAAGATAAGATCGGTTTTATTTTCTTGTTGTATTGCAGATTCCATTCCCTCCCCCCATCAGGTTCAAATTATGTAAATACTTACTATTTAATCAATTATTTTACCAGGGTAATCATTTTATCAGGGCAGCGACTTTATCAAGAAAGACTTCAGGTATAATGGGCTTTTCCATATACTCATCAGCTTCAAGATATTCACCGTCCGTTTCAGGATCAAACTTGAGTCCGGTAACTTCAGTTACAGCGGTGAGGATAATAACCGGAATATGTTTAAAATGCTCATTATGTTTGATGTCAGCGCACATATTAAATCCATCATCAAAATTTTCCATCATTACATCAAGAATAATGAGGTCCGGCAGATCTTCGGCAAGAGACTGCATACCATCTTTAACATTATCCGCAAGTTTAACACTGTAACCTGCATTGTCGAGAATCATTTTTAATCCGGCAATAAAATCAGGGTCATCATCAACTATTAGAATTTTTTTATTCTGGGCCATATAACCTCCTTATATAAAATAAGTTAAGCAATAGAGTATTTGATTCTCATCAATTATCCGTTTTCGTTTTTATGCATGAGTTAAAAATCAATTCATTACAGCTAAAGTAAATATATCCTTCACCGCTCTGAAAATTTTTAATTAAGCATAATTTAACTATAAGTCATGATGTGCTGTCTTACAATAAAAAACAAAGTTAGTATAAAGAGCACGGGTTATAAAATTAAGGTTATGTAATTTGATATTTTTATATAACGACTACGATCCAATTCGTAGTATTCCCAATTTGCCCGCAGAATAAATATTTTTTACAAAATACTCACAATTTAAGGCATCATTAAGATACAAGTCATATTATGGCTATATCAGGAAAAAGAAATAAACTTCAAGAAAAAAAATAAATCAAATTTTATTAATGAATCAAATTTTATTTAAATATTCCACAGAGGATAGAAGATCTTTATAATTAAAGACTTCAAGACATACAACCCCTTGAAACCGTTTTAAGACAATAATTGTGTTTTTCATTATTCTATCCGGAGTTTTATCAAGTCCTGCATGATCTTTTGGAGGCTTTGCGGAAAAATCAACACCGTGCAAGTGGATAAGAGGAATTCTGTTTTGATATCTATTAAAAATTTTTAGGATATCAAAATTGTATTTAATAAGATGACCTGCATCAATGCAAACGGAAAAATCGTGGTCATCAATCAGGCCATCAAGGTAGTCAAAGGGATAATCAAGGGTCTCAATGGAAACTGCGCCGGTATCCGGGATGTGAGAGGCAAGATGATGCAGGCTCTGTGATACTCTGTCCCGCCATTTTTTAATTCCTTCCAGCCCCTTTTTGTCTGCATCTTTATATGTAAAATCAAGGTGAAGAGTATGAGTTGTGGGATTGAGAGGAGCACACAATTCCATTACCTTGTGTATGGTGTCAACGGCTTTTGCCCTTTGATCCGGTGAAATATCAACAAGAGATACATCAGTTGGCAGATGAATATTATAGGTTATATTCAAGGAATTACCAAGAGATACAAGTTCTTGTATCTCATCTTTTGAGGGAAGTACAGATTCAGGTATGCTTTCAAATATCAGCAATTCAATTTCATCAAAACTTTTTCCCAGTTTTTTAACATTGGGAATAATATGGTCAGGATATATAAATGATGTTGTTCCAAGCCTGAAAGGCCATGCTTTTTTCATATGTTCCATCCTGTTCAAGGGCGACCGGGGTTGATGAGACTTTCATATAACCGCCATGAGGCGGATCTGAAGACTCTCAGACAGCCTCTCAACAAATATAAAAACTCTTATTTTTAAAGGATCTTTGCTGGAGTTTCATATAAAACGGATACTGGCCGACCTTAATTTGCCCAGAATCTGACCAGAATAAATTATCAAATAGAACATTGATGGACTCGTAAAAAATCCATCACTAACTAAGAGATGACTAAGTAAAAATTTCGATATACCAGGCGTAGTAGTTCGATATGGTTTCGGCCATACATATGGTATGCCGAAGGTCTGTCGAAACGCCGCAACGCAGTAGGTCGGACTTTTTACTACGTCATAAACATTGAATTTACGCTATTTCTTATAACGGCCATGAAGCCGGCCTGGATTCAAGTTTAAATTTTGCTCATAACAAAAAAATGGGCAAAGGCGCATAGCCAATAGACGTAATAAATTTACATGTTATTTCTTATAAAAGAAATATTAACGATAGCACTATTGAAATAAATGAAGATAAAAGCATTAAATCACATGCCATGTTTATCTTATCAGCATCCGGTTCTTTAAATCCGCTTCCAAGATAAGGCTTTTTTACAAGAATTCCATTGTAATAATTAGGACCTCCGAGTTTTACATGAAGAGCACCTGCAAAAGATGCTTCAGCATAACCTGAATTAGGGCTTGTATGAAGCCTTCCATCCTTAAAACCATATTTTAAGGCATCTATTCCTCTTCTGCCTGTGAAAAAAGATGCAGAAACAGAAATTATCAACACGGAAATTCTTGCAGGAATAAAATTTGCTATATCATCTATTTTTGCGGCGGTTCTCCCAAAAAGACCGTATTTGTCATTATTATACCCCACCATGGAATCAAGGGTGTTTATCATTTTATAAGCCACAGCACAGGGAATTCCTCCAATGAGAGCTAAAAAAAGCGGAGATAAAAAACCATCCACAAAATTTTCAGCCACTGTTTCTATAACCGCCTTGATAATACCTGCTTCATCAAGAGATTTAACATCCCTTCCAACAATCATTGCAAGATGTGCCTTAGCTGATTCCATTCCCCGGGTTTTGAGAGTGGTCGCTACTTTACAGGCTGCCTGTTCAAGAGTTTTTGCAGATAGACAGAAAAAAAACAGTATAATCTGAACAATATGCGCAAAAGCAGGATTAATGACAAAACAGATCTTGATAACCAAAAATGCCACGAACCATGTTGAAAAAATCAGAGATAGGGCAAAAAAAAAGCCTGAAAAAAATTGATTTTTAATAATTTTCCTGAACAGGGGCTCAAAATACTCTATGCTTTTTCCCATGAACACAACGGGATGGGGCAACCATACAGGATCACCAATGACCATATCAAGGACAAAGGCAAAAAAAATTATATACCATTTAAGATCAGGCAATACCATCCATCTCCGTTAAGCAGTCGGCAAGTTTTATGTTTTGTTCCCTTGTTTTTAAGGAAAATCTTATAAATTTATCTGACAGCCCTTTAAAATTCGTGCAGTTTCTGATCAAAATTTTTCTCTCAGCAATATATCTGCATATTTTATCCGCTTTTATTTCTTGTGTTAATTCTGCCAGAAGAAAATAGGTTTCCGAATCAAAAAGTCTGAGAATGGTGCAGTCTTTCAGACGATTTTGAAAAAATTGTTTTTCTTTTTTAATAAAAGTCCTGGTTTCATCAAGAAAAGGCTTGATTTGTTCTTTATTTTCAAAAAGATGAATCACAGATGCCTGGGCCAGGGAATTAACCGACCAGGGTTGGTAGAATTTCATGAACTTTTTTATGATTAACGGATCTGCACAGAGAAATCCGGTTCTAAGACCTGGAATTTTGAATATTTTTGACATGGACGAAAGAACAATAAGATTAGAGAATCTTGTTTCTCTGATGAGAGTTAAGTTGTCAGCTTCATCCATAAATGGAAGATAAGATTCGTCAACAACAAAATTTATATCACTATTTGCCATGATAAGGTCAATAAGTCTCTTCCGTGGGATAAATCTTCCTGTGGGATTGTTTGGATTACACAGCACAAATGTATCAATTTTTAATTTTTTATCTGAAAGCATTTTTGATACTTGATCAAGATCAGGCTCAAACAAAGATTCCTTACATGCCATGGAGTATGTGTAACCAACGGAGTGCATAATGCACCCATCCCTGTAATCGGAATATGTAGGGCCTGAAATAAGCATTTTTTTTGAACCAAGGGCGGCCGGAAGTGTGTATATAAACCATGTTGTGCCATTTCCAGCAGTTACTCTACGATAATCAATATTATAATATCTCGAAAAAGCTTCAACCATCTTTCCTGCATCAACATCTGGAAGAGAGCTTATTTTATGTATATTCTCTGCAATAAACTCCATAAGACCGGAAGGAGGTCCCAGAGGATTAAGATTGCTGCTCATATCCACAATCTCATCAATTGAGCATTTCAATCGGTGTGCAAGAGCCTTTACATTTCCACCATGACCTGTAATCATTATTTTATCCCCGCAATTTCAGCCATATCGCTGCAATTATTTCTCTAACATGAGGTCTCCCGAACAAAAATTCAAATATATCATCATACTCATATATTTTGTGTTAATTGATCGAAAAATAAGACCAACGCAGACGATACCCGCAACCCAAAAATTTTCTTGCTTTTTATGACATGAGTTCATGAGTAAAGCACTAAAGACAAAAACCAACAAAAATTCCATTTATCTTTTAATTTTTTTAAACAAAAAGGGATAATTGATTTCTTCTTGCATCTGCATGTTGAATAGTAACATGGACAAGATCACCTGGTTTCAATTTCATATTACCGGCAGAAATTTTCCACTCAAGCATATAGTCTTTTATCAGAACGGTATAAAAATCTCTACGCGAGTCAAGGACAATTGCCTCGCAGCTTGATCCTTTCATGGTTTCAAGATGTTTGAAGAGCCAATATCTACGTCTCTGAAATTGGAGACGGCCTGCATTAACCATGGGAACTTCAAGCATCTGAATAAGTTTTTCAAGCTCTTCACCGGAATAAGGTTTTTCATATCCAAGTAGGCCTCTTATCTGACGTTGGGTCAAAAGATCATAGTATCGTCTGATGGGAGATGTTGCAGTAACATAGGAATTGAGTCCAAGACCGGAGTGATGCTCCGGTTTAATCCCGATAACTGCCCTGCAGAGTTGTTTGCGCTGCATACAGTTTAAAAAGATAGAAGTTTCCACACCTTTAAACAACCTGGTTTTAGGATCTGACTGTGATCTGAATACCGCAGGGGTATTATGCTCTGTGAGAAATTCCGCCATGAGTGAATTGGCGAGAATCATTATTTCAGAAATAAGCATCCTCGATGGATTTTCCCTGTCTATCTTTGAAATTCCTATTTCTCCGTTTATATCAATCCAGATATTTACTTCAGGCAGAGTTATCTGTACGGCACCTGCCTTCAGACGTCTATCCCTTAACACCGTGGCCATTTTATGGAGTGTTGTAATGGGATCATTCTCCCCATTTAACATATTTGCCTCGGTATAACTCATATTCTTATGAATTTTTAGGATACTTGAAACAATTTCATAGCTTTTGATTTCAAAAAACTGGTTCAAATGAACCAGTGTGCTAATTCCAGGCCTTAGTTCTCCCTTTTTCAGGCTACAAAAATCTTCAGAAAGCTTTGGAGGTAACATTGATATTTTTTCATCAGGCATATAAATGGAACTTGCCCGTGCAATTGCATCGTGGTCTATACAATCCCCATCCTTTATATAATGGCCAACATCAATAATATGTATACCGAGAAGATAACCAATTCCCTCTTTTTCAAGACTAATGGCATCATCATAGTCAAGGGTGGACTGACCATCAATAGTAATACAGGAAGTCTCTGTGAGATCCATTCTCATGGCCTCATTGGTAAACTCGCCGGAAGAGTCAACAATCCGATGAATACTTTTAAGCACAGTTTCAGGGTATGTGTTTGGAATATCCATGCGGATAAGGTCAATATTTTGATCCTTATGCCATATCCCCGCTTTCACAAATATATTAAAAATGCTATCTGCAGATCCTAATCCTGCTTTTGCTATAATAGCTTTGGCTATTAGAGAGGTTTTACTTTCTTTTTCAAAAAGATAATAAGATTGAAGGATCTTTATAATTTCAGGATCGGTTTTTTTATCATCCTTAACGGTTTTATTTATTATTCCCTTTATCCAGTTCACACCTTCTCCTATAAGTTTTTCTTTTTTTTCAGCTTCTTTGGCAAGTTTAAGCCTGCTTTCAATCTGATTTTCACTGTAAGGTGTAAATTTATATTTCCCGAATTTAAAATAAAACCTGTTTTGAAAAAATGCCCTTATAACAGCAGCTTCATGATCAGAACTCAACGGAGGGTCAAAACAAAAAAGAGTCATTGCCGCAAGGTCTATTTCTTCTCCTTCTTCGTGGAGAATTTCCCATAACTCCTTTATGTCAATCTGATCTGTAAGCTCACGTCTTATTTTTGATTTTTTTTTCAGAGTTTTTATAAGGATATCCCTTGGTAATGAGAGATTAAGAGAATCTCCTGAAATATGGGAGAGTCTTCCTGCCGAGAGGTTAACCTCACGGTTATTTTCATTAAGAAGTCTTAACCGTTGTTTTTTTATCTGGAGGACAACGGCACATATAATTTTTTGCTGATCAATGTATTCTACAATTATTTCCGGATTCATAGCTTGCTATATTATCAGTATGAATATTTAAAGTCAATCAGGACAAGCTTATGGTCCTTGAAAAAAAATCAGGTTTAAAGTAGAATGAGTATCATGGGAAGGAAAGATAACAATATAAAAAAAAACAGGCATTTCAGTCAAAAAAATAAAAATGGTATCCCGATTTTTGACAGCAGTGAAAATTTTTCCTCTCTTTTCATGGGACGTAAAAAACATAAGAAAAAAGGAATAGAGCATTTAAGTAAAAAACACTTCTTAGAAAATTCGCAACAGGCTTGCTCAACAGCCATTGTACAGGAAGAAAACAATAGACCAGGCCGTTGTCGGAAAAAAGACAAACACGGAATTAATATCCTGGATCATTCAAAAGGATTTACAAGGATATTTCTGCAGAACAATGAAAAAAACAATAAGGACAATTTCTCAAAGTTGCTTAATTCCTCTCTAAAAGGAAAAACCATGCAGGCTATGATGCGTGAAAAAAAAGATAAGCCAAAGCCTGCTACCGTACCCCTGAAAAAAAGGCTGAAAAGATATCCCCCGCCCCAAAAACTGCTTGATCTCCATGGAGATACCGCATCCATGGCTGAAACCAGAGCGGATTCTTATATCAGGACTTGTGGGAAAAACGGAATTTTTACCCTTAGGATAGTAGTGGGTAAAGGTCTTCATTCCGAATACGGTGCAGTCCTTCCCGATATCATTGAAGACCTTCTTATAAAATTGAAAAAAGAAGAAGTTGTTCTCTGGTTTAAATGGGATCGTAAAAAAAAATCATCAAGTGGATCTCTAATTGTTTACCTTAAACAATTTAACGACGGTAATCCGTTAAAATAAAAAACCCGGCCAATTTTGACCGGGTGTATTCTTTTGGCTCCCCAGCACGGACTTGAACCGCGGACAAAGTGGTTAACAGCCACTCGCTCTGCCAACTGAGCTACTGGGGAATAAATTTATTTTCAAACCATTAACAATATATGATGGGGCTTGAAAAAGATTTGAGGTATATATATTATTTCAAATTATATTGTCAAGAAAAAACATATAAAATTTGACATTAAAATATTTTTCTTTTATATTTAAGTATGTTGAATGTAATTTATAGCTTATAGGAGGTGCATTGTGACTGTTAACAGTATATCAGGTTTAAATCAATACATAAATCCACAAAATACAGAGGCTTCAAATCCAAAAGATACAATGGTAAAGCAGCAGACCAATGAACCATCAAAGACCGATCTGAATTCAAATACCTCAGATCTGACAAAACAGGCCTTTAAGATTAATATCACTCACAAGGCAAAACAAATTTATGCTGCTAATGCTAACAACACGGACAGTGGAATTCCCGTGGCAGATGAATCAAAATTACCGATAAATAATAACGGAGTACAACAACAGGCAAAACAGATGATCAATCTTATTGCATGATTTATGCTTATTGCATGATTTATGGTTGCCTGAATTTTAGCATTTTCAGGGGGTGTTAAAAATGTCGAGCATGTCAACCGGCATTAATCTTGTCTCGCAATATCGGTTGCATAACACACTGACAACTGATAGTAACATCTCTGCACCCATTGAACAAGGATTTACCAAATCGGAAAAAACATCTGATAAACTCAAGCTGTCAACGAAAGAGAGGATGCTCTCTCGAGAATACGCCAATAAACGGGCTATAGCAAAAAATCGATATAATAGTGCAAAACAAAAACTTGATTCAGAATATCAGCGGAAAAAGCAGGAACTTAATGCAGAATACCAACAGAAAAAGCGTTCTATCATTATCAGTATTTATGCATAAAATAATTTTTGATGTCCGGTTATAAGCAGCTTACAAATAATTGTAAATTGCTTCCCGGCGGGCATTGTGTATATGAAAGAACTTAATTCAATACTGTCTCTTTCATTCTTATAAAAATCATTTATTTTGTAATGCATTGCATCATGGCAGTTTTATGTGAAACTCCTTTATAAAAAGTTGGCTACATGCCTTTAGCCCATTTTTTGTTGTGAGTAGAACTGAGGCATGAGCCCCAGACCGGCCTTTACGGTCGTTATATAAATAACATAATGCTAATACGCCTGTTTCATTCTTTGTTGTGGACGGATTAGAAGCAAATACAAATCAGCCAGTGATCGTTAGTGCAAAATAAGGATAATCGGATATGATAACAAAAGAAGGAATAATTACCACTGCTACATTATCACAAGCATGGGTAAAAACCGTTCGGTCTTCTGAGTGTGAATCATGCGAAGCAAAAGATTCATGTCATGAGAGTGATAATGAAAAAGAAATAATTGTTCAGGTGGAAAATACTATTAATGCCGGTATTGGAGACCGCGTTATCATAGGGTTCAGAACAGCTCAATTGCTGCAACTCACATTTATGCTTTACGTATTTCCCATCATTCTATTGATAGCAGGTGCAGCAGCAGGCCAAATCGCAGCCCCTATCATACACACCAACCAATCCATTACATCTCTTTTCTCAGGATTTGTGTGCTTTGCAATAGCTTTTATGATAATCAGAAAGCTCAACGACAAGCTTGCCACCCAAAAAAAATACATGCCGTTTACAATCAGAATTATGCATAGAAAACAATAAGTTAAAAACTAATAATTTAATTTAATTTTAAAAAATTAAATTTATACTTGAACATTATACTTTTCTGCGATATGTGGAGTGAAGTTTTAAAAATGCGGGTTAAATAAACTCTCATGGACAATTTGTTCACAGCGAACATGGAGAGTGGTCTTGTAGTGCAATAGAAGATTTTTAAGGCGCTAAGACCTGGAATATTTATATAGTCCGAGACCACTCTATACTTTACTCATAAGTGAGGGTATTACAATTATGGGCTCGAAAAAAGATTTACAAATTGCTTCGCTTCTTACAATCGTACTTCTTATAACAGGCATAACATGCTATGCTTCATTTCCCCCGCCAGCACCTAAACAACCTGTACGTATTATGTTCCAGGGAAGTGCCGGCAAAGTTTTGTTCGGGCATGACACCCATGTTGAGGACTATGATATCTCATGCAAGGAATGTCATCATAATCTTGATGATGAAAAGGACTACAAATGCAGTGATTGCCATCAAAAAACCGGTGATGATGATATGCCGAGTTTGACTGATGCAATGCATACTAAATGTAGGGGATGCCATGAAGATAACGGTGCAGGCCCTGTAGCGTGTAACTCATGCCATGTTCTATAGGCGCTAAATAGACTTTTAATAGTGCTTTAACAAGGAATATGGATTATTTTTTTACCCGGATAAAGGTTTGTTATGATTAAAAGAGCATTCATAGGATTAACAGCACCCAGGCTCAAATATGATCTGGTTGAACCAGACCCCAGGGTACCGGAAATAATTCCCTCTCCTCCAAGATTCATACTTCTGCTGAACGAACGTCTTGACAGCACAAGAGAGACTCTGATCAAACAGGGGCGCAGGGTAAAAAACGGAGACAGGCTTTTTCTCTACAAAGACAGTACGGAATATGTTGTGTCTCCAATAAACGGTACTATAACATCCATTTCTTCTTATACAGGTGACCTTGGTATCTTTGCCACCTATTTCATCATTGAAAAAGATAAAACTTATGATGAAAAAAAAGATTATACAAAATTCACCGATCCGCCTGAAATCAATTCTGCCAAAAGGTTCTTAAACTCTCTGCCAGGGGGACCGCCTTTTAAGAGTTTTGTGGATGCTGATAAAAAGATACATACACTTGTCATCACCGGAGTCGATGAAGACCTTTTGTCCACTACGAGTCAGTATTTCTTAGCCACTGCAATGGATAACATCAAAGAAGGTATAAAACTCCTAAAAAAAATAACAGGGATCGAAAAGATAGTCCTTACAATACCTGAAAAATTAAATATCTCTGACGGGCCTGAAGTAACTCAGACCCTTAAAATTTCTCCGTTTTACCCGAATTCCCTGCCTCAAATGATAACAAAACAGCATTTGGGCAAAGTAGTGCCGGCAGGTAAAAAACCTGAGGATATAGGTATTTGCTTCATAAGTGCAGAAGCTGTTATTTCCATTGCCAGAGTATATAAGGAGAAAAGGCTTGTTTATGACAAATTGGTTAATATCATAAATAAAGACGGTACAAAAACAATGGTTAAAGCTGTTATAGGAACACCTGTTCATAGAATTTTTAAGCAATTAAATATTGCTACCAATGAAAAAGACAGAATCATAATGGGTGGGCCAATGAAGGGGCTTGCTACCTATACACTTTATCATCCTGTTTTACCTGATATGGATACCATAATCATTCAAGACAAAGATGATATCATCCATGTTTCCGATTATCCATGTATAAATTGTGGAAAATGTATAAAAACCTGCCCGGCTAACATTCCTGTAAATCTTCTCGTGCGATTCCTTGAAGCGGGTCTTTACGAAGAGTCAGCTGACTCCTATGCCCTTGAATCCTGCATTGAATGCGGGCTTTGTGCTTACGTATGTACTGCTGAAATACCAATTCTGCAATACATAAGGCTTGGTAAGCATGAACTTTTAAAATTACGTCTTGACAGGGAAGCAGAGGAGGCTGCCAATGCATAAACAGAATAGATACACCGTATCCCATGCTCCGTTCTGGCATGATGGAGACAGAATTGCAAAGACCAATTACAATATCATGCTGGCTACACTCCCCGCCATTGTTTTCGGAATTATCCAATTTGGTTTAACTGCTCTCGGGGTTATTGCTCTTTCCGTATCAACGGCCATGATCTGGGAAGTTTTATTTAATTTTGCCTCTAAAAGAGCCATCAGCATTGGTGATTGTAATGCAGCAGTCATAGGCCTTCTTTTCGGCATGATGCTCCCCGCAACTGCACCTTGGTGGCTTGTCCTCACAGGAACTTTCATGGCGATTGTTGTGGGAAAAGAAATTTACGGAGGCATCGGAGCCAATCCATTTAATCCGACCCTTGTGGGCATAGCAGTGGTAATGCTTTCATGGAAAACTTTTTTTGATTTTGATGCTGCCCTTGTGAGCTACAAATTTGGTTTTAAGGCTCTTTATCCTCTTGGCGCATTAAAGCATCAAGGCAATTCCGCTGTGAATCTTTTCTCTATGTCAAATCTTATCATGGGAAAACAGGTTGGAGCAATTGGTACTGTATTTGGATTAGGACTGATTATAGGTGGCCTTTACCTTATAATAAGAGGATATATAAAATGGGAGGTTTCAATTTCCTATATTGCAGGAATAATTATTACAGCATGGATTTTCAGAATGGCCAAACCTGATCTTTATGCAGGTCCAATATTTCACCTTTTTACAGGATATACTCTTCTTGGGGCATTTTTCCTTGCCACTGAAACATCGTCATCACCTGTGAGTTTCATACCCATGCTCATATATGGTGCCCTGGGGGGATTTTTGACAATTCTAATCAGAAATATTGGGGCATATCCGGATGGTACAGTATTTGCGATTTTAATTATAAATCTTATAAATCCGCTCATTGATAAAATCAGACCAAAAGCTCTGGGAAGGGGTGTGAACAATGCGTGAAATGATAAGTATGGTTGTAGTTCTTACAGTGCTGAGTGCCTTTTCAGGCGGAATGCTTGCCGGGGTTAAGATGGGCACAAAGACCAGGATTGAAAATCAGGTTTTAAAATTCCAGAAAGCTCCGGCCATTAAAGCCATTCTTAAAAATGTATCCAATAATCCGTTAAAAGACAGATTTACTATCAAGAGCAAAGGCCAGAAAATAATTTTTTTTGTTGGGAAACAAAATGGCAAACCCCAGGATATAGCCTTTGAAACCCACGGAAAAGGTCGCGATGGTTCCATTGGACTCATGGTTGCAATAAATATTAACTCAGACAAAATTGTGGGTGTACGTGTCACTACATCTACTGAGACACCGGGTATAGGATCGAGGGCAAACGGTGACTCGCCATTTGTCGCTCAATTTACCGGGAAACCGCTCACCACTACTATTTTTAAGGTAAAAACTGATGGCGGAGCCATTGATGCCATGTCCGGAGCAACCATTACCTCAAGAGGAGTATGTCTTGCAGCAACCCAGGCAAAGGATATCTATATGCGCCTGAAACCTGAAATTCAGAAAAAAATAGCAACAATGGTAAATTAGGAGAATTTAAGAAATGGCACAATCCATGGTAAAAGAATTTACTAAGGGACTCTGGAAAGAAATTCCTCCTTTCAGACTTGTTTTAGGTATCTGTCCAGCTCTTGCCGTAACAAACAGCGTTGACACTGCACTCGGGATGGGAATCGGACTCACTTTTGTACTTGTCTGTTCCAATATGATTATTTCTCTTTTAAGAAATATCATCCCTGATAAAGTCAGGATAGCTTGTTATATTATTGTTATAGCTGCATTTGTAACAGTTGTGGAACTTGTTATGCAGGCTTATACCTATCCGCTTTATCTTAAACTTGGTATATTCATACCTCTTATTGTTGTGAATTGTATTGTACTTGGACGGGCAGAAGCCTTTGCCGGAAAGAATCCTGTACACCTCTCCATAGCTGACGGTCTTGGCATGGGTATAGGCTACACCCTTGCCTTGGTGGCTCTTGGAGCTATCAGAGAATGTCTTGGAGCAGGCACTTTGCTTGGCATTCCGGTATTTGGACCATGGTTTCATCCCTTTAAGTTCATGGTTCTGGCACCCGGGGCTTTTGTATGCCTTGGACTGATGCTATGTATAATGAATATTATAGGCAGTAAATAAAAAAGGAGATACCCAATAATGGAAAATTATATCGTTCTTGCCATAAGCTGTATTTTTGTCAACAATATTCTCCTTTCTCAGTACCTTGGAAACTGTGCTTTTCTCGGTACATCCAAGAAAATGGAAACAGCAATTGGAATGGCAATGGCTGTCATATTTGTTCTCGTTATGGCTGGAATAATGGCATGGATAACAACCAACTATTTATTAAGACCCTTCCACCTTGAATATCTAACCACAATATCATATATTCTTGTTATTGCTTCTCTTGTGCAATTTGTGGAAATGTTTCTTAAAAAGAGCATCCCGGCTCTTTACTCAGGCCTTGGGATTTTCCTCCCTCTAATTACAACCAATTGTGCGGTTCTTGGTGTATGTCTTATTAACCTTAAGGAAGATTATACATTTCTCCAGGCTGTTGTTGCCTCTTTCAGTTATGCTATGGGCTATGGACTTGCCCTGATAATCTTTGCAGGTTTAAGGGAAAGAATCAATATTGCAAGAGTTCCACAACCCCTTCAGGACACTTCACTTGGACTTGTGACAGCAGGAATGCTGTCCCTTGCTTTTTTTGCATTCAAAGGAATGGCCTAACCACAACAGGAGAAATCGGTTCCGGAATCAAGACAGGCACAAGTTTTAAGTACAGAAATATATTGAGTATTTTGTGAGAGTTGAAATTTGAGCCTGTTCTGGAAGTTACCGAGAAAGAGAGTAGTGTAAAGGCTTTAGTATGACATCTTCAAAATGGATATATATAATAGCCATCCAGAGGATGTCATTTTTTTTGGGAATCGTATATGATTGAATTTATCAAACAAACAAAAATTTTTTCTTTTTTTCTTTTACTGCTCTTTTTTTGTCCTTCAAACATTCTTTTAGGTTCACCCATACAAAGAGAGATATCATTTACCGGTAAGACCATGGGCACCTATTATAGCATTAAAATTATGTCCGGCAGAGACGATATCAAGCCATCTGTTATTAAACAGGATGTTGATGTACGACTTAAAATGGTGAACAAAAGTATGTCATGCTTTCTCCCACAAAGCGAAATTTCACGATTCAACAGGACCCGTGCAGGTGAAGTATTTAAAATATCCAATGATTTCTATTATGTTATGCTGCAATCTGAAAAATTGTTCAAACTGACAAATGGTGCATGGGATGGGACAGTGAAACCTCTTGTTGATATATGGGGTTTTGGGACAAAAAAGGATATCCGTAAAATTCCTGATAAAAATGAAATTAAATTGTTGCTTCGTCGAACAGGCTTCAATAAAATTATTATTAAAAAAGATGCGCTTGAAAAAAAAATATCTTCGGTAACCCTTGATCTTGCTTCCATTGCAAAAGGCTACGGTGTTGATGCCGTTGGGGAGCTTCTGAAAAATTTAGGTTTTAACAATTTTATTGTTGATATCGGAGGTGAAGTTATTGCTGCAGGAGAAAAAAACCACGGTCATCCATGGATTATCGGAATAAGCAAACCCAATGATACTTTTTCTTTCCAGATGATGTATAAGAAAATCAAACTTAGAGACAGAGCAATCGCAACAAGTGGTGATTACAGAAATTTTTTTCAAATAAAAGGCAGGACTTATTCACATATTATTAATCCTGCCACAGGATATCCCATTAACAACGGAGTTGTAAGTGCATCTGTAATTGCGGAAAATTGCACATTTGCCGACGGGCTTGCAACGGCGCTCATGGTTATGGGGCATAAAAAAGGCCTTAAGCTTGTAAACAGGCTCAAAAATACCGAATGTCTGATTATTGTAAAAGAAAAGGATGGGAGACTCACCAATTGGGAATCAAATAATTTCCATTAAATAATTTCCAACAAAAAATACGCATCTATGGTAAAAGGAATTATTCCTGAAACCAGACATAAATAATTGGCTTCAGGAAGTTCATGTAACAAGGCTATTTTATATGAAACTCTTTTATAAATATCTTTGATAAAAGAGTTTCATTCTTTTTTGCGACTGGAGCTGATCTTCTTGCTCCGGCCACGCCGGTTATATACTGCTGATTTATCTGAAAGAACTCAAATTATTAGTACTGAATCATAGTTTAACCTCTTCGGCCCATTTTTAGCTGCAGCAAAAAAACATCTAAGACTGGCATCCCGGTTATTCAAGTTTAAATGAAACTTTTAGTTTAGTACGATAACCCACAATTCTGTTATCTTCCAAACGCATATCCATCTTGACAACTTCAGCTATGCGCATATCACGCACAGATCTGTCGACCGCTGAAATGGCAGCTTTAGCAGCCTCTTCCCATGATTTCTCCGAAAACCCTACGACTTCAATAACTTTGTAAACGCTTTCTTCCATGATAATCTCCTTTCATAAGGTTAAAAGTGCTTTATGACAAAATGGTATAATTTTTACAGTATTGCAAAATTCTATACCTCTTTTTAACAATACAATTATTCAACCATTTTGCATAGTTATTTTTATAAAAAAATAGGACAATCCAGGCAGTCTTACTTTCAGTCAGGATACCTGGCTTTTCCCTGCCATGAATCCCTTTGTTCAAGAGTATTTTGTATTAATGCAAATGTCTCATTTTTGTTCATTGCCCATTGCGGGGCTGCAAGTTCATCAGAATGCGGATCACCTGTAATCCTCTGGATGATCACGTTTTCAGGAAGAATCTCCAGGATATCACAAAGGGTCTGCACATAATCATGCTGGTTCATGCATTTATATTTTCCCTTGCGCCACAGAACTTCAAGTGGAGTTTTTTTAATAACATATAGCAGATGGATTTTAATGCCATCTATCCCAAGCTCTGCAAGAATTCGGGCTGTATCAAGCATCATATTCCTTGTTTCACCGGGAAGTCCCAATATCACATGTGCGCAGATGTTGATTCCTCTGCCCTTTGTCATCTCAACAGCTTTTTTAAAACAATTGAAATCATGCCCCCTGTTTATGAATTTAAGGGTTGCGTTATGGGCTGACTGAAGACCGTACTCAATCCAGACAAGATAATCATCTGTATAGGATTCAATGAGGTCAAGTCTATTTTCATCAATACAGTCCGGCCTTGTTCCAATGGCAAGTCCCACAGTTCCATGCACCGACAGGGCCTCGTCATACATTGCCTTCATCTTTTCACAGCTTGTATAGGTGTTTGTAAATGACTGAAAATAGGCAAGGAATTTCTTTGCCTTATACCTTTTTGCCATTATTTCTTTACCCTGTTCAAGCTGCTGATGGATCGATATGCCACGGATGAAAGCACCTGAACCGGAGCCCTTTGCATTGCAGTAAATACACCCGCCTTCAGATAAAGTACCATCTCTGTTGGGGCAGCTTAAGCCTGCATCGATTACAATTTTCTGAACCCTTTCACCGAAAACGGATCTCAAATATGTATTATAATCATTATACCTTCTTTGTATCATATTTATATATTCCCATCTAATAACCCAATATAATTGCCAGGGGCAGGTCATGACCCGTTCTCAACAAAAAATGAATTATACCTTGTTTTTACAAATACTCTCATAACGGCCATGAGACCGATCCAGATTCAGGTTCCAACTACGACCATGCCGATGGTTATGGAAAAATCAACGAAGCCGCATAATCATGAGTTCACGATTATGATAACCATATGATTCCTTGTAATAATCTTGACCTTATTTTAATCTCGATATATATTAGTTTTTTATGAAAATTTATACAAAAAAATATAATATTATCGTTGTGGGGGCAGGTCATGCAGGATGTGAGGCAGCACTTGCAGCTGCAAAAATGGGATGTTCTGTTCTTCTTTTGGCCATTGACCTCAATAAAATTGCAGCCATGCCCTGCAGTCCTTCCATAGGGGGCATGGCAAAGGGACAACTTGTCAAAGAGATCGATGCCCTTGGCGGAGCAATGGCAAAAATTTCCGATATCTCAGCCATTCAATATCATACCTTAAATACAAGTAAAGGGCCTGCTGTTCAATCCACACGCACCCAGAACGATAAATCAAAATACCATCAGGCCATGAAATCAATGCTTGAAATAACAGATAACCTTGATTTAAAACAGGCAATGGTTGAGGATCTGATAATTAAAAACGGAAGGATAAAGGGAGTAACAGATCAAACAGGATTTGGATTTTCAGGTGATGCCGTTATTCTTGCAACTGGAACTTTTCTTAAAGGGGTTGTGCATATAGGCTCCATTAGTTTTAATGCCGGCAGAGCAGGCGAATTTGCCTCCGTTGGCCTTGCATCTTCCCTTGGAAAGGCAGGGTTCGCCGCAGGAAGAATGAAAACAGGTACTCCTCCGAGACTACACAGGGCATCCATTGATTTTTCAGCCTTTGCCCGTCAGAGCCCTGATCCTGATCCAAGGCCATTCTCTTCTTTTTCAAAAAAAAGCTTCATGCCCATGATGCCAAGCTATATAGGCCATACAAATAAAAAAGCCCATGATCTTGTAAGAAAAAATTTAAAGCACTCCTCCCTGTACGGAGGGTATATTATTGGTAAATCAGCAAGATATTGTCCATCTTTTGAAGATAAAATTGTGAAATTTCCAGATAGGCAGTCCCACCAGATAATTCTTGAACATGAAGGCGTTGACACCGAAGAAATATATGCCAGCGGTCTTGGTAACAGTATGCCCATGGAGATTCAGGTTGAATTTGTCCGTTCTGTGAAAGGACTGGAGCAGGCGGAAATCATGCGCCCTGCATATGCAATAGAATATGATTATATTAACCCAAAGCAGTTAAATCCCACCCTTGAGACAAAACTTGTCAGAGGACTTTTTTTTGCAGGCCAGATAAATGGAACATCCGGATATGAGGAAGCAGCAGCTCAGGGCCTGTGGGCGGGGATAAATGCCGCATGCCAGGTTCAAAAAAGAAAACCGTTTATTCTTGACAGGTCGCAGGCTTATATGGGCGTAATGGTGGATGATCTTGTTACAAGGGGAACAAGTGAACCATATAGAATGTTTACCTCAAGGGCGGAATACAGATTGATGCTCAGGGAGGATAATGCAGACTTAAGGCTTACTGAAAGAGCTTATTTACTTGGACTTGTGGATGATGATCACCTTAAAATTACAAGGGAAATCAAAAATTCCACAAAAAAGGAAATAGCAAGAATTCAGAAAACAATTGTTAAACCGACCAAAGCGGTAAATGCATGGCTTGAATCAAAAGAATCATCGAGAATCAATACAGGAATCAGACTTGATCAACTGCTTAAAAGAGCTGAGATGGATTATTCTGATGTTGAATATTTATGCCCTGCACCATATCAGGTAAGGCCCAGGGTTAAAAGACAGGTGGAAATAGAAATTAAATATCAAGGCTATATTGTTAGGCAGTTAAATGAAATTAAAAAATTTAAAAATATGGAAAATATTAAAATTCCGCATTCTATGAATTTTTCTAAAATTCATGGACTATCCAATGAACTCAAGGAAAAACTGTCAGAAATCATGCCTGACTCCCTGGGGCAGGCCTCGAGAATAGACGGTATGACGCCTGCTGCCATATCTGTAATCATGGTGGCTATATCAGGATTTACAAAGATAAAATCGCCTTGACATACTGAAATCACAGATTATTTTTTTACAAAAAAGTTATAAAAACAGAATAATACTTTTGCAAAATATTCAATTTTATTCGAATTTAATAAAGAGGAAAATTTTAAGGGCAGGAAGTACATTGAGTATTCTGAGGACTTTCATATAACGACTACGTGCAGGTCTGGTGACTATCAGATGGATTCAAAGAATCAAATATTCTGACAAAATGAGCAAAAGGTGGTAAATCAACTCTTATAATTAAAGATACTTGGCAGAAGTTTCACATAAAAAAGTTGTAAATATTCGGGTTAGTAATATAAATGTTTGGATAGTGCCCCATATTCGTTTATTTGGGACTGCAAAAGCATACTAATACTATGTGAACAGGCCCCCCAAATAGACGAAGATGGGGTGCTGGTCGAATATTCAAAAAAATTATAAAATATATAGAGGAAGTAACATATAATGGCTGAAACTGATTATTATAAAATTCTTGGAGTTAAAAAAGCAGCAACAAATGCTGAAATAAAAAAAGCTTATCGCAAACTTGCGTTAAAATATCACCCTGATAAAACAAAGGGAAATAAGGCTGCTGAAGCAAAATTTAAACAGATTAGCGAAGCCTACGCTGTTTTAAGTGATAAGGAAAAACGTAAGCAATATGATACCTATGGATCGGCAGGTTTTCAACAGAGGTATTCCAAAGAAGATATTTTTAAAAATTTCGATATTGGCGATATACTTAAAGAATTCGGATTTGGCGGCGGTGGTATGGGGCAATTTTCAAGGAGCTTTAGTGGTGGTGGTTTTACGTCATCCATGGGTGGAGGATGCAATTCTTTTATACATGGAATGGGCGGAGGTTGCCAGGGCAGGGCAAGACAGCAGCAACCCGTTAAAGGAAGCGATCTTGAATATGAAGTACCAATAACCCTTGAAGAAATGATCAATGGTACGAAAAAAACCTTAACTGTAAGCCATGGAAACAACAATGATACAATCAATGTTAAAATTCCTAAAGGAATGATCCCCGGAAAAAAAATCAGGGTTGCTGGTAAAGGAGGATCAAGTCCCTATGGAGGCCCAAGGGGAGACCTTTTTATCAAATCCAGGCTAATCGCAAATCCTAACTTTGAAATAAAGGGGAATGATATATATACTTATAAAGAAATAAAGCTTACAGAGGCGCTTCTCGGGACCAAGGTCAAGGTGGTAACTCCAAATGGAAAAAAAATCAGCCTGAATATACCACCCGGGACCAAGCACAAAGCAAAAATGCGTCTTGTAAATCAGGGGATTCCTCACCTTAACGGAGGGAAAAAAGGAGACCTCTTCGTTGTTATTTCTGTTACTATACCCAAAAAACTTAATGAAAAACAAAAAAAACTTATTGAAAAATTATCTGAAAACGGGTTATAGAATTTATCCATGATTAAATTTATACCTATAATCTCCGAAAAGGAGATCAAAAATCAGGTAAAAATAACAGGGGCACTGATATCAAAAGACTACAAGGATAAAAATCTTGTGCTCGCAGGAATTCTAAAAGGTGCTTTTATATTTCTTGCGGACCTGACGAGGAATATCACAATTGATCATGAGATTGATATGATCGGTGTTTGCAGTTATTCAGGTACATCAACAACAGGAAAAATACAATTCACAAAGGAACCGGATATTGATCTAAAAGGAAAGGATGTTCTGCTTGTTGAAGACATTGTTGATACCGGAAAGACCCTTTCTGTGCTTGTGGAGCATATTAAATCATTAAAGCCTGCTTCTGTTAGGATATGTGCTTTAATTAACA
>Ga0256840_1001010_pt1 | contig 27506 bp, 25 predicted proteins | sample 355202metaG_FD_185969 | JGI IMG/M metagenome (GOLD analysis project Ga0256840, IMG submission 185969) | Hydrothermal vent microbial communities from Mid Atlantic Ridge, Atlantic Ocean - 355-202 | ecosystem: Environmental > Aquatic > Marine > Hydrothermal vents | place: Atlantic Ocean: Mid... | reverse complement strand
AGCGGGAGGGTCACAAATGCGGCCGCCATCGTGTGCGTCGATTAATGCGGTTGATGCGTTTGGTGCCGATCTACCAGACGCCAAACACCCGTTGACCGGCAACACATGCTCGCATGTGTGAGAGGGGGCAAGAAACACCCACAGCACAAGGTTTACCCTATCTGCTGCGAGACCTGACAATTGACCGCCCGCACCAGGTCTGGTGCGTAGATATCACATACATCCCTATGCACCGTGGGTTTCTGTATCTGGTGGCGGTCCCTGAAATACGAATGCATCTACCTGAACGCCTTTGAAACGGGCTCACAGGCCCGCGCGGGAATCGGGAAATGGCTGGCGTATTACAACGCCGAGCGCCCGCATTCCACACACGGAATATTGACGCCCGACGAGGCTTATGAAAGGAAAGTGGAACCCGTGAGATTGGCAGCCTGAATGAAACCATGATCCATCTTGAATTGGCTGCCGACTGGTCAAAAAAGTAGGACCACCTCTCACCGAGCGAGACTATTCACCCCCTACCTCGTAAACTTCTTATACTTCACCCGCGTTGGCTTCACGCTTTCCGGCCCCAAGCGCCTTATCTTGTCGGCTTCGTAATCCTCGAAATTACCCTCGAACCATTCCACATGGCTATCGCCTTCAAAGGCCAGCATGTGGGTGCAGAGGCGATCGAGGAAAAAGCGGTCGTGGGAGATGATGACGGCGCAGCCGGCGAAATCGGTGATGGCGTCTTCCAGCGCCCGCAGGGTTTCCACGTCTAGGTCATTGGTTGGCTCGTCGAGCAGCAGCACATTGCCGCCCTCGCGCAGGAGCTTGGCCATGTGCACGCGGTTGCGCTCACCGCCCGAAAGCAGGTTCATGGTTTTTTGCTGCGCGCCGCCTTTAAAATTGAAGCTGGAGCAATAGGCGCGGCCATTCACTTCGGCATCGCCGAGTTTGATAATATCCTGCCCGTCGGCAATTTCCTCGAACACCGTCTTTTTCTCGTCCAGCGCATCGCGGGATTGGTCCACATAGGAAAGCTTCACGGTGTCGCCGTATTCCACGGTGCCCGCATCCGGTTCTTCCTGCCCTGTGAGCATACGAAACAGGGTGGATTTACCCGCGCCGTTCGGGCCGATCACGCCGACAATGCCACCTGCTGGCAGGGAAAAGCTGAGGTTATCGACCAGTAGGTTATCGCCGTAGCCTTTGGACAGGCCCTCAACTTCAATCACCTTATTACCCAAGCGCGGGCCATTCGGAATAATAATCTGCGCCTTGCCGACCTTGTCCCGCTCCGACTGGTTGGCCAGCTCATTATAAGCATTGATCCGCGCCTTGGATTTAGCTTGCCGCGCCTTGGGGGATTGCCGCATCCAGTCCAGCTCGCGCTCCAGTGTGCGCATTTTGGCTTTGTCAGATTTGGCCTCATGCTCCATGCGCTTGGCCTTTTGCTCCAGCCATGCCGAGTAATTGCCCTCATAAGGGATGCCGCGGCCACCGTCCAGCTCAAGGATCCAGCTGGTGATGTCATCGAGGAAATAGCGGTCGTGGGTTACGCAGAGGATGGTGCCTTTGTAGTCGATCAAGTGCTGTTGCAGCCATGCGATGGTTTCGGCATCAAGGTGGTTGGTTGGCTCGTCGAGCAGCAGCATATCGGGGGCCTCAAGCAGCAGCTTGCACAGGGCCACGCGGCGGGCTTCACCGCCTGACAGGGTGCTGACATCGGCATCATCGGGCGGGCAGCGCAGGGCCTCCATGGCGATGTCGATACTGCTGTCGAGGTTCCACAGGTCCTCGGCGTCAATCTGGTCTTGCAGGGCCGCCATTTCGTCGGCGGTTTCTTCGGAATAGTTCATCGCGAGGTCGTTATAGCGGGCGAGTGTAGCCTGCTTTTCGGCCACCGCCAGCATCACGTTTTCGCGCACCGTCAGGCTTTCATCCAGCTTTGGCTCTTGGGGCAGATAGCCGATTTTAGCCCCTTCCGCCAGCCACGCTTCCCCCTGAAAATCCTTGTCCATCCCCGCCATGATCTTCATCAGGCTTGATTTACCGGCCCCGTTAGAGCCAACCACACCGATTTTTACGCCGGGGAGAAAGGACAGGTGGATGTTTTCAAACAGTTTTTTACCACCTGGGAAAGCCTTGGATACGCCTTCCATGTGATAAACGTATTGATATGATGCCATTTTGAAGGGTGCTCCTGCTGGGATTCTTGTGCTAGGTAAATTGATAACGAAATATGTATCAAGGGGCAATTGGCGATGTCGTGTGTGAAATGGGAATAGATGATGACGGATGTCATATTGGGGCTAGCAGGGCTAGCGGCTTTTGGGTTGCTAATAGCCATATTTTTTTGGCTGCTGCGCAAAGTGGGGAATATGGCCAAGGCGCGAGGGCATAACCCTTGGCCGTGGTGGATCTTGTCTATTGTTTGGTCTCTTTTTGGATCGATTATTATTTTGTGGCTATTCTTTAAGGTGAAGGAGGAAGAATAACGCCTCTGCACTCGATAACTTCCCCATTGATCCCCCCGCTCCCACGCGATACCCTCCTTTAAATCATTCGCCATAAGCGCGAAGCAGGGATGGAACGAGTGTAGTGTTAACCAGACGGGCGTTATTGGCGGGCATGTCGGCTTCGGTGCCGCTCACGGCGTATGGGCAAACCCCCGAACGGCCACCGGCGCGGGCAGGAAGGGTAACGCCGCCGTCCAGCCTTGAAAGCATTTTCGAGGCCAGCGGGCTGGGGCGCAATAGCGGCTGTGTGCTGGTAGACCTGCAAAGCGGGCGGGTGCTGGAGCGGCATAACCCTGATTTGGCGCGGCCGCCGGCCTCTGTGACCAAGGCGATGACGGCGCTTTATGCGCAGGCCAAGCTTGGCAATGACCATCGGTTTACCACGTCGCTTGTGGCCACGGGGCCGATCAGTGGCGGCACTTTGCAGGGCGACCTTTACCTTGTGGGCGGGGGCGACCCGACACTGGATACGGATGGGCTGAATGCGCTGGTGGCGCAGGCCAAAGCCGTAGGATTGCGGCGTATTGCGGGGCGGTTTTATGTGGTGAGCGCGGCCTTGCCGTTGATTGAGGCGATAGACCCGGGCCAGCCCATTCAGGTGGGATATAACCCCGGGCTTTCGGGGCTGAACCTGAATTATAATCGGGTATATTTCGAGTGGAAGCGCCAAAGCGGGCAATATCGTGTGACGATGGATGCGCGCTCCGAGCGGGTGCGACCACGGGTTGGCTGCGCGAGCATGAGCATTTCACGGCGGCGCGCGCCGACCTATGGCTACGAGAATAGCGGTGGTGTCGAGCGCTGGAGCGTGGCGCAGGGGGCGCTGGGCAATGGCGGCGGGCGCTGGCTGCCGGTGCGGGACCCCGCCACTTACGGGGCCGAGGTTTTTCAGGTGTTGGCGGGGGCGCAGGGGGTGGCCTTGCCGCGGGCAGTGAAGCGGGCGCAGGTGGCGCGAGGCAGCGTGATTGCACAATTGCAAAGCGAGGATTTGCGCAGTATCGTGCGCACGATGCTGAAATATTCCACCAATGTAACCGCTGAAATTCTGGGCCTGAGCGCCACGCTGGCGGCGGGGGGGCATGCGGGCAGCCTGCGGGCCTCTGCGCAGGAAATGGGGCGCTGGGTGGCGCAGCAATCGCGGCAAAGCCGGCCAAACCTGTTTAACCATTCAGGGCTAACCGACCGTTCCCGAATTTCCGCCAAAGAAATGGCGCTGTTTCTGGCCACACGCAACAGCCGCAACGGGCTGGCGGGGCTGCTTAAGGAAATCGGGCTGGAAAGTGCCCGTGGCGACGCGGTGGAAATTCCCGCTGTGCAGGTGTTTGCCAAATCCGGCACCCTGAATTTCACCCGTGGGCTGGCTGGCTATATCAACAAAGATGGCGCACCTCGCTATGCTTTTGCGATATTCGCTGCCGATATGGCCGCGCGGCAGGCGGCCCCCCCGAATGAGGAACGCCCCCATGGAGCGCGGCGCTGGCGGGGCCGTGCCAAGGCACAAGAAAAGGCGCTGGTTTATCGTTGGGCAAGCACGCTGGCCTAGCCTTGCCACAGGCGCACCGTTTCAGCGCGGCGCGCACGCAGCCTTGCCAAATAGAACAACCGCGCCGCGCCGCTATGGTTGCGCCGCGGTGCAGCAGCCTGACATAACGTAAAAATCTTGTGAATCCCGATACACAAGCGACAGGCTCCCCCCCGCTGTTCAGGGCCGCGATATCACTAAAACAGGCCTCTTTTTTTTATACCGCCGTATAGGGCGGGCTAAAAAAGGCGTAGGTATCAACCGCAGTGTTCATCCCTTTGTCGAGGCGCAAAACGAGGCGTGTTTCGGTTTCCCAGGCATTGGCGCCATCATGGCCAACGGTTATATTTTTACCATTGTTGAACGCCAACTCCCAAAACGGCTCGGCATCGCTGCAAACAAACTGCCGTGGCATCCCGTCGGGCAGGTCTGTGCCATCGCCTGTTGTGTCGGGGGTAAGAGCCATGAAGCGCATGGAAACCCAGCCGACCCCATCATAGTTTTCAACTCTGCCCCATTTTCCATCCTCGCTCAGGCGCAGAATTTCGACCGTGGCCTCCGGTTGCAGGTCGCCGATATCCGGCGCGTTGGCATCGGGGCTTTCGCGCAGATTCAGGGTATCATTTACCGCAACGCCGGTGACGGTAAACAAACGCGGGAGAAGAGGAGCTTTCTAGGCAAGTGCGGGGCTGGCAAGCAAGGCAAGGGCACTGATAAAGCGGCGCATTTTAACCTCGTGGTTAGAGCGGTCTTAGCTTATTATAGCGCAAAAAATGGAAAAGTGGCAAATCATGCCTGCCCGCACTTTTAGGCCTTGGGTAGCAGCATATGCCGCGCCCGCGCGCCGCGCTCGATGGCGGCCCCGTGTAGGCGGTCAATATTCAACTCATAGCGGATTTCAGCCATGAATTCCAGCTCACCTTGCTGCAGACGGCCATCGGCGGCGGCTACATCGCAGGCCATGGCATAGGCGGTCTCGTAGAGCGGCTCGGGGAGCGCCGCGCGCACCATGCCAAACAGTGCATCCAGCCCGTCTTCCTCTTCAAACAGGTCAAACACCACCTGCGCCACCTGCTTAGTGCGGCTGCTATCATAGCCTCCAAAAATCGGCATATGGTCAACCATGAGGGAAATGCTCAGCAATTCAGAATTGGTGATGCTTTCGTCAGAGGCGGATTCCGCTATCATCACAGCAACAAGGGCATCTTGCGGGGACCACGAGGGGGGGAGGCTTTCGGGCATCAGGTTTACCTTTATATGAGCACGGCTTGTGGTTAGAATATTGACCATTGACCCAGTGCACAATAGGAAGCAAAGAATAATTTGCGCACCGATGGGCGGGGCGCTTTTAAGGGGACTACTATGTCAGACCTTCGTGAAGCCGCAATGACCTCTAAAGCCTGGCCTTTTGAAGAGGCCAAAAAGCTGGTGAAACGGTTTGCGAAAAAGCCGCCGGCCAGTGGCTATGTGCTGTTTGAAACCGGGTATGGGCCAAGCGGGCTGCCCCATATTGGCACCTTTGGCGAGGTGGCGCGCACCACGATGATCCGGCGAGCCTTTGAGGCAATTTCAGACATTCCAACCAAGCTGATATGCTTTTCCGATGATCTGGACGGGATGCGGAAGGTGCCGGGGAATGTGCCGAATCCGGCGGCTTTGGAAGAACATTTGCAACGGCCACTTTCAGATGTGCCAGACCCGTTTGGCAAATACGACAGCTTCGCGGGGCACAATAACGCCATGCTGCGGCGGTTTCTGGATACCTTTGGCTTTCAGTATGATTTTATTTCCTCGGCGGAGTTCTACCGCTCGGGGCAGTTTGACGAGATCCTGCTGCGTTGCGTGGAAAAATATGACGAAATAATGGAGGTCATGCTGGCCTCGCTACGGGAAGAACGCCGCGCGACCTATTCTATATTTTTACCGATCAGCGCCAAAACGGGGCGGGTTTTGTATGTGCCTATGAAATCGGTGAATGCAACCGAGGGGACCATTACGTTTGACGACGAAGATGGCGACGAAGTGACGATGAGCGTGACCGGCGGGCAGGTGAAACTGCAATGGAAGCCGGATTTTGGCGCGCGCTGGGCCGCGCTCGGGGTGGATTTCGAGATGTATGGTAAGGACCACTCCACCAACACCCATATTTACGACAAAATCTGCCGTATCTTGGGCGCACCGGCCCCGGCGCATTTTGTGTATGAAATGTTTTTGGATGGCGAAGGGCAGAAGATTTCGAAGTCTTCCGGCAACGGGATTTCGATTGATGACTGGCTGAAATATGCCAGCGCGGAAAGCCTTTCCTACTTCATGTATCAAAAGCCAAAAACAGCTAAGCGGTTGTTTTTTGATGTTATTCCAAAGGCAGTTGATGAATACCACCAACAGCTTCGGGCCTTCCCCGAGCAAGACCTGAAGGCGCAGCTTAATAACCCCGTGTGGCACATTCATCAGGGCAATCCTCCAGCGAGCGATATGGTGGTGCCGTTCAGCATGCTGCTCAACCTTGCCTCGGCCTCTAGTGCGGAAAGCACGGCGCAAATGTGGGGATTCATCAACAAATACGCCCCCGAGGCCAGCCCTGAAACCCACCCCGGGCTGGATACCGCCGCCGCGCAGGCCGTGCGCTATTTCCATGATTTTGTTAAGCCGAAAAAGCAGTATCGCGCGGCGACCGAGCGAGAGCGCGCCGCTCTGCAAGACCTCTCTGATAGGTTGCGCGATTGGGATGGCGAAACCGAGCTGCAAAGCCTTGTATTTGCCACCGGCAAAGCCCATGGGTTTGACCCACTGCGCGACTGGTTCAAAGCCATTTACGAAGTGCTGCTTGGGGCCTCCCAAGGGCCACGCTTCGGCGGGTTTATCGCCCTTTACGGCGTGCCGGAAACGGTCGCGCTCATCGAAAAAGCCCTGAAGGGCGAGTTGCTTGCGAGCTAGGCCCAAATGCGGCGGGGTGTTGCGCCCCGCCCCTCCCACCGCGCGCCCCGTTTACGGATTCCCTACAATTTAACGCTAATTTTCACGTAGTCGCCGAACTGCGCGATTTTACGTGAATTTATGGCCGAAATTGCGCAGGGCGCAGGCCGATGGGAACTTAAAAAGGGGTTTTGGATGAATAAGGCAATTACTGATGGTCTGAATTTTATGCCACCTGCATTTATTGACGGGCTGGCAAACTGGTCGAGCGCCGATGGCACGCCCGGCTCGGCAAGCTATAGCGGTGCGGCCAATGCGGCGCTGGTGGCAAGTGACCCCGATTTTGGGCCGTGTTTGGAGCTGCAAAAAACCAGCACATTGCAAAAACTGCGCTATATGGGCGACACGCCACTGCTGCCGGGCTGCTATTTGCAGGTGAAAATTCGCTTTAAGGTGCTGAGTGGGCTGTTCCCCTCATGCCGCGTGGGCGCATGGGCGGGCGCACCAGCTGGCACCCATGTGGCCGGGCTGGTCGAAACGGGGCCTGCGATTTTGCCTGATACCTATGGGCGCATTTACGAAGTGTCCGCGATTGTTGGCACAGGCGACCGCACCGGCGTGGATATGGTCTGGGGAACCGAGCCGGTTTTCGGCCATTTCGGGCTAGATATGACCGGCGATAACGGCGCGGTGGTGCGCATTGAATCCGTGGTGATCGAGGATAAAACCGACATTTTCCATCGCAAGCTCATGGGCTGGGTTGATGTGCGCGATTACGGGGCCATTGGCGACGGAATCACCGATGACCGCCTCGCCTTTTTGGCCGCCGACGCCGCCGCGCAAGGGCGTGAGGTGGTGGTCTCGGAGGGCAGCTATTTTATAGGCAGCTCGTTGACTATCAATTCACCGGTGCGGTTTGAGGGCCAGCTATTGATGCCAAGCGCGGCGCGGCTGCTGATCACGTCGAATTTCGAATACAAAACCTATGAAGCGGCCTTTGGCAACGAGCGCGAAGCCCTCACCCGCGCACTGGCGGCACTGTTTAACTATACCGACCATGATTCGCTCGATCTCGGCGGCCGTCGGATCCAGCTAGACAGCCCGATTGATGTGCATGCGGCCGTCGGCAAAAACAACTTTGCCAACCGGAGGGTTATTCGCAATGGCCAGCTTGAGGCGACCAATTCAGCTGCGTGGGATACGGTAACCGTGACCTCAAGCGCGAGTTGGGCAAGCGGCAACCCGACCGTTTTGACCGGCGTAACCAATGTGATCAACATTGCCGTTGGCTCTTTGCTGACCGGAAACGGGGTTGGGCGCGAGGTATATGTGGCCAGCAAAGACGATGCCGCCCAGACCATCACCCTGTCGCAATCGCTGATAAATCCGGCAGCGAACCAAGTGTATACCTTCGATCGCTTCCAGTATCTGCTCGATTTTTCGGGCTTCAACGATCTTTCTCGCCTGCAAATTACCAACATGGAATTTGCCTGTTTGGGCAAGTGCTCGGGGGTTTTGCTGCCCTATACCGGCTTTCAGTGGCACATCCATACCTGCTGGTTTTTGAAGCCAAAAGACCGCGGGATCACCTCCTACAACAGAGGCTGCTACGGCATTTCAATCTACAATAATGAATTTTATTCCAATGAATACCATGTGTTGGCGCAAAACAGAACTACGGTTGCCTTTAATACAAATTTTAACGACACCAAAATTCGTGACAACCAATCCATACGCTTTAAGCATTTTGGTGTGATGGCCGGCGCAGGCCACATGATTACCGGCAACCACTTTTGGCAAGGCGACGGCGCGCCAGCTGGCGACCGCACGGCCGGAATTGTGTTCACGGGGCGCAACTGTAACAGCGTAGTCACGGGCAACTATGTTGATAACAGCTTCCTTGAGGTTTCAAACGAGCACGCAAAATATACCAATGTCGGCGCAAACACCGTGCCGTTTGGCTCCCTCTCTGTCACGGGCAATGTTTTTGTGGTATCCGACGTGCCCTCGTTCTTTACTTTCATTCGCCTTTCCCCCCACGGCACTGGCCACCACATTGACGGCATTTCCGTGGTAGGAAACACGTTCAAGGAGGTTACAGATACCGGAACGATAGACCGTGTTGAAAGCGTTGTCACCGCAAACGGTAATTTTGACCACGCGCTGAGCCAGAATATCGTATTTGAAGGCAACACCTTTTACGATGTCCTCCAGCGCACCGAAAACCCCGCCTATGTGGACATCACCCAAGCCGGTGCCGCCGTAACCTGGACCTTTTCGAATGCCCAAAAAGTGCCATTCGGCGGGCAGGTGCGCGGTGTTGAGGGATGGTCTGCGATCGGGCCTATTCGAGATGCGGGCAATATTGTGCAGTTTGACACCCCCTTTTTCAGCCCCACACTCGGAGCGGCGGGCGACAGTGTGAGCATTACGTGGCCCGCGGCGCGCAAGGGGCGCGTGCAAATGAAGCTGCGGAGTGATAGCGCCGCCTAACGCCCTTGGCACCCCGCATTTGGCGGGGTGCCAAAACTGGTATTGTGCGCTATACTACCAGTGAAGGGAGCCTAAAATGCTGACAATTACCAATGATGCCACCATTCAAACCGTTATCACCACCTTTGAAGTGACCCCCGCCACCTGCCAAGACCTGCTCGAAGAGCTAAGTGCAGCCTGCCAAGAGGTGATCTCCAAGCAGCCCGGGTATATCGCCTCGGCGCTGCATATCAATGATGCCCGCACCCGCATCGCCAACTACTCCCAGTGGCGCAGTCGTGACGACTTTCATGCCATGCTGCGGATTGACGAAATGCGGACACGCAACAAGCGCATTAACGAGCTTTGTAAAAACTTCGCACCGGTCATGTATGAGGTCGCGGTCTGCGTGAGCTAACGCCTAGGCCGACATCACACCGCGAATGGCAAAGTAAAGCACGGCCGCCATGCCACCAGCTGCGGGCACGGTTATCACCCAAGCCGCCGCGATTTTGACCACCATCGAGCGCTTGACCAGCTCCTTTTTGTAGGCTTTGCGCAAGCGTTTGTGGTCGGCTTTATGCAGGCTACGGGCCTTTTTCATTTCGGCCAACAGCGCGCCTTGCTCGGAAATATCGGCCGCTTCGAAACGGTGCAAAAATGCCTCAACCACCTCTGGCGGCTCGCCCTCATAATGGTCACGAATTTCGGCCAGCAGGCGGTTGTGGTTGCTTTCCAGATACTCACGCAAAAATCCAACCCCGAACACACCGCCAACCGCGATATGCGTTGAGCTGACCGGCAAGCCGAGCTGCGAGGCAATAATCACGGTGATAGACGCTGCCAGCGCCACACAAAAGGCCCGCATCTTGTCCAGTTCGGTGATCTCCGAGCCGACGGTTTTGATCAGCTTCGGGCCGAACAGCAGCAAGCCGATCGCAATGCCAAGCGCGCCGATCATCATCACCCAGAGCGGAATTTCGGCCTTGCTGGCGACCTCGCTATGCATCACCGCGTCATTGATCGCGGCGAGGGGGCCTACGGCGTTGGCCACGTCATTCGCGCCGTGAGCAAAGCTAAGCATGGCCGCCGACAGGATCAGCGGGATCACGAACAAATCCCCGATGCTCTCACGGTCATTGGTAAGCTTGGCCGAAGCTTTTTTCACCATCGGGCGGACCACAAGAAACACCACAACGGCAATGGCAAACCCAATACCTGTGGCGGTGTAGATGTCGGCTTTCCAGAGTTTTTTCAACCCCTTAAGGATGAGGTAAACCGAGAACGCCCACATCATGATAGCCACCAGAACCGGCACCATTTTCTGCGCGGCGGCAATTTTGTCAGCCCTGAATATGATCGTGCGTTTTAGGAGGTAAAGGAAGCTCGCCGCAATCACCCCGCCCAGCACCGGCGAGATCACCCAGCTTGCCGCGATTTTCCCCATGGTGCCCCAGTTCGCAATCTCCCAACCCGCGGCAGCAATGCCTGCGCCGAGCACGCCCCCCACAATAGAGTGCGTCGTGGAAACCGGCGCACCAAAATACGTGGCAATGTTCAGCCATATTGCAGCCGCAAGCAGCGCTGCCATCATCAGCCAGATAAACACGTTGGGATCGGAGATGAGCGCCGGATCAATGATGCCCTTTTTGATCGTGCTTACCACATCCCCACCAGCGACCAGCGCGCCGCCGGCCTCAAACACGGCAGCGATCGCGATAGCCCCGAGCAGGGTAAGCGCACCCGCCCCTACCGCAGGCCCAACGTTATTGGCAACGTCATTGGCTCCAATATTCAGCGCCATATAGCCGCCGATCATAGCCGCAATTATGAGCAAGCTCCCGCCGCCGCCAGCCTCTATCCGCTGTGACAGCACAACATATATGAGCGCGATAAACAGCGCGGCGAGGGCGGTTTTTATATAGTCTGTTCGTTGCAAGGTTTTACTCCATTTAGGCTTTGTTCAGCCGGCCCTATGTGATTCATGTAACAGTTTTATGACAGGGGATTTAGCCCGGCGTTTTCGTCAAGAGATGCTGTGCGACGGGCAAGTTGCCTGCCCGACGGGGTAATGTAGCGAGTATTCAGACAAGGTTAACGCCCTGCCTGAGGGTTTGCTTAATTTCCGATACCACCTAAAGATAGTATTATGTTTGTTTGTCAGCCAAGCAATGGAAATGCGTGACACGTCAAACAAAATCAATATCTTGAATATGTAAAATGAGCCCCTATATTCCCCTTAACTACAAATTTAAGGGGAACGATCATGTTCAAACTACCAAAAAATATGCTTGAGCGCTACTCGCCGCTCTACTTTCTGGCCTCTGTCGGGGCGGGTGGCATTGTTGTCACGTTCTTTATGTATCTGTTATACTGGGTACCGCACCCTGGCCGCCCTGTGCCAATTTTTGAAGATATCACCGGATATTTTTCCAACGCTAGCCTTGCGGGGCAAGCCGGTGTGGCCATTGGCACGGCTGCTATTGCCTTTTTCGCGATCATGAACCTTCGGTTATTGTTCTGGAACCTGTCCGAGTTCGCTAAATTTAAGAAAATCGATACCTATAAGGCGCACCAACAAACCAATGCTCAAACACAAGTGCTAGCGTATCCACTGGCTCTGGCTATGAGTATCAATGTTATGTTCATCGCAGGGCTGGTTTTTGTGCCCGGGCTATGGAATGTCGTGGAGTACTTGTTTCCCGTTGCAATGGCAGCTTTCGTTGCTGTTGGCGTTTTGGCATTTACCTTGATCGGGCAATTCCTGAAGCGCGTGCTTGTTGAGGGCGGCTTTGATAGCAGCAAGAACAACAGTTTTGCTCAAGTGCTGCCTGCTTTCGCACTTGCAATGGTCGGTGTAGGTATGGCGGCCCCTGCCGCTATGAGCGCGATCAAACTTACGGCTGGCATCAGCCTCATCCTGTCGAGCTTTTTCTTGATCGTCACTTTGATCATGATGTCGGTTGCCATTGTTATCGGATCGGCCTCCATGCTCAATCACGGGGCGGGAAAAGAAACGGCCCCAACGCTATTGATTGCCATTCCCATCCTGACGACCCTCGGAATTCTGGTGATCCGCCAAGATCACGGCTTGCACGTGTTTTTTGATGGCCACACCACGGCAGGGGGTACCCTGATGTTCCTAAGTCTGTTGGTTTCCGTGCAAGCGCTGTTTGCTTTGCTCGGTGTGATGGTACTGCGGGCGCAGGGGTATTTTTCCAGCTATGTGAATGGCAAAGAAAAATCGGCAGGCTCATATGCGCTGATCTGTCCGGGTGTTGGCTTCTCGGTTCTGTTCCAGTTTTTCATCAACAAAGGATTGGTGGCAACAGAACTGGTCGACAAATTCTCACCGACTTACTGGGTGCTGACCGCCATCGCTATCGGGTCGCAAATGGCCATGGTCTGGTTGCTGCTTAAGTTGAATGCCAAGCATTTTGCTGTAGAAGCCAAGCCAGCGCTTGTTCTGGGCGAATAAGCCAGAAGAAAGCGCAAGCAATTTCCGGCGGGGCCACGGCTCTGCCGGTTTTTGTGCTTTCTTCTGAGGTGGCTCGCTTTGGTCGAGCAGCATCCTTGGACCTGTCACGGAATTGTGCCGCTCCTTTAACCGCGTATTATGCGCAAAAGGAGAACGACAATCTTTTGGCGACAGGTGATTGGAACAATCACCGAGAGGTTTCTTCGCGAGAGCCAATACTGAGGCGTGGCTTGACGGACACGTTCATGCTTTCGCATTTTTCGGGGCAGTTTTTCAAACAATCCTTAATGATAATGATCGGTGTCTTGTTGCTAAAATCATGCCGGATAGAACCCGCAAACGCACGCAGCGGTTCAGCGCTATGCTGTCGCATTATGTGGTAGATGGCCGGTATGGCGGCCCGGGAAAAGGCAATGATAAAGGCAAGGTGGAAGGGCTGGTTGTTTGTGCGCGCCGGAACTCCATGGTGCCCATGCCGCGCTTTGCCAGTTGGGATGCGTTTAACGATTATCTGGAGGAACAGTGCTTAAAGCGGCAGGGTTATATCCTGCGGGGTCACAAGACCAGTATCGGGGACCGGTTGGAAGTAGATTTGGCAGCCATGCAAGCCTTGCCAGCCGCGCCCTTCGAGGCCTGCGATTTGCAAAGCGGACAGGTCACTTCCACCTCGATGGTGCGCTATCGCGGCAATGATTATTCTGTTCCTGCTGCCTACGGCCATCGCGAGGTCTGGATTAAAGGCTTCATTGGCCGTGTCACTATTGGCTGTGCGGCGGAAGTCATCGCCGATCACCCACGCTCTTACGAGACGGATGACATGGTGTTTAACCCGCTGCATTACCTGCCGCTGATCGAGCGCAAAATTATGGCCTTTGATCAGGCGGCCCCCTTGCAGGGTTGGAAATTACCGAAAGCGTTCGGAATGCTGCAACAACTTCTGGACCTGCCGTTCGAAGAGTGGACCGAAACCTTCGGCACAGAACGCCTCACCAGGGCACTACTGGATCGGCTGACCCATCACGCCAACATCTTGGAGATGAACGGTGAAAGCTATCGCCTGAACCAGAGCCGGCCAAACGCCTGACGCCATAAATCGGCTTCTGGCCATCCCGTAAATAGATGTAAACCTTGTCCGTGAACCTGCCCTACAGGCGGGCAAGCCCGCCCTCCGGTCAGATCCACCGGACAAGGTTGCTGTTGTCTCCGGAATCAAAACAGTCCAACGCCCAGTGGCCTACTTTTGGGCCGCCGAATGGCCGGTTTTGATAGCCTACGACTCAACGTTAATTCCAGTTTTGATTTGCAAAGATCTGTTCTGTTGTTCGGCCTGTTCTGCGCCTGACGGCCTTGGCTTGGGCCCATTTTTGCTCGATCGGGTTGAGGTCTGGCGAATAGGGCGGCAGGTATTCGAGCCTATGGCCTGCGGCCTCGATCATCGCCCTTGTGTCGGCGCGTTTGTGGAAGGTGGCGTTGTCCATCACCAGCACGGATTTCGCGGGCAGTTTCGGGGCCAGATCCTGTTCGAGCCAGATAGTGAGCAGGTCGGCACCCACATTGGCGGTGGTCAGCCCAATGCTCAGCAAAACCTTACCCAACAAGGCTCCGGTGACATTGACCCGCCCTCCTGCGTGCCAAAACAGCGCTGTTCCCACACTTTCTTCTCTGCAATATGCATCTCTGCTTTTGTCATATTTTGAATTTAACGAGTCTTGACCCTAGCGCAATTGGCAGGATGCTCGCTTTCGCGGTTGCGCCTCGAAGGCGGGCGTTTAATTCTGCAGGCCGCTCTTGGCAAACCTTTCAAACCCACCTACCGTCGGCATTCGAAATCAGCAACCAGGAGGCCATGTTGGCCAATGTTGAGGTAACCCACAAGCGCGTGCTGACCATCGCGCTGCCGATTGTGCTGTCCAATGCGACGGTGCCGATACTGGGCGCGGTGGATACCGGCGTGATCGGCCAGCTTGGGCTGGCAGCGCCGATCGGTGCGGTGGGCATTGGGGCGGTTATACTCTCGGCGCTCTACTGGCTGTTCGGCTTTCTGCGCATGGGCACCTCGGGGCTGGTGGCGCAGGCGCGCGGGGCGGGGGCAGAGGGCGAGGTGAGCGCGCTGCTGGTGCGGGGGGTGATAATTGGCAGCCTTGCGGGGCTGGGGGTTTTGGCGCTGCAAATCCCGCTGTTTTGGGCGGGGTTCTGGATGTCGCCTGCCTCGGCCGAGGTGGAGGCTATGGCGCGGACCTATATGGAAATTCGGGTCTGGGGCGCGCCGGCGGCGATCTCGCTTTATGCGCTTACCGGATGGCTGATCGGCATGGAGAAAACCCGCGCGGTTTTTATGCTGCAAATCTGGATGAACGGGGTGAATATCGCGCTCGACCTGTGGTTTGTGCTCGGGCTGGGTTATGGCGTGGAGGGGGTGGCTGTGGCCACGCTGGTCGCAGAATGGAGCGGCGTGGCGCTGGGGTTATACCTGTGCCGCACCGCCTTTCAGGGTGATAAATGGCGGAACTGGGCGCGGATATTTGATAGGGCCAAGCTGGCGCGCATGGCGGTGGTGAATAGCGATATTATGATGCGTTCGATCCTGTTGATGGGCAGCTTCATGACGTTTCTTTTTCTCGGGGCCGGGCTGGGTGATATTACGCTGGCCGCCAACCAGATCATGCTGCAATTCGTAGAAATTACCGCTTATGCGCTAGACGGGTTTGCGATTGCGGCCGAGGCCTTGGTGGGCGGGGCGCTCGGGGCGCGCAGCCGGCCTGCATTGAGGCGCGCCGTGCGCCTTACCAGCTTCTGGGCGCTCATCGGGGCGGCGCTGCTGACCCTGTTTTTTGCCCTGCTTGGCCCGTGGTTGATTGCTGTTATGACCACCGCCGAGCCGGTGCGCGCCGAGGCCTTGCGCTACCTGTGGTGGATGGTTACCTTCCCGTTCATCGGCCTACCAAGCTGGATGTTTGACGGTATATTCATCGGCGCGACTCGCACCCGCGAGATGCGGCTGGCGATGCTGCAATCCACCATTGCCTATGCTTTGTTTCTGGCCGTCCTGCTGCCGCTGATGGGCAACCACGGGCTATGGCTGGCACTGATGTTGTTTGACCTTGTGCGGGCGTTGACCCTGTGGCGCTATTATCCGGCGTTAGAGGCGTCAGCTGACTAAAACAGTTTCAGCACATCTTCGGGTGGGCGGCCAATCGCGGCTTTGCCTTCATGGCGCACCACGGGGCGCTCGATGATAGCGGGGTGTGCGGCCATGGCTATAATCAGGGTGTCGTCATCGGCACCCTCTAGCCCAAGCTCTTTAAAAGCGGCATCCTTTTGCCGGATAAGCTCGATCGGGGGCTTGCCAAGGGCGGACAGCACGGCGCGAATGTCGGCCGCGCTCGGGGCGTCGTCTTTATAAAGAATGATCTCCGGCTCCACACCATTTTCCTTGAGTAACTCAAGGGTTTGGCGCGATTTGGAGCAGCGCGGATTGTGCCAGATTTGTGTGGTCATAGGTAGGTTTCCTTATCAGAGCCGACGGCCTCTGCGAGTTTGGCAATGCCGTTTTTGGCCATTAGGGCGTCTAGCCCGTGGGCGAGGTCAGCCGCGAGGCCTATGCCCTTATACACTAGTGCCGTGTAAAGCTGAACTGCACTCGCGCCTGCCAGAATTTTGGCAAAAGCCTGCTCGGGGGTGCTAATGCCGCCCACCCCGATCAAGGGGAACGCCCCTTCGGTGAGCTGGGAAAGCCGCGCCAGCACGCGGGTCGATCGCTCGAATAGCGGTTGGCCGGAAAGGCCGCCCGCTTCAGCGGCATGGGCGCTTTGCAGCCCGTCGCGGTTCAGCGTGGTGTTGGTGGCGATGATGCCGGAAATGCCGACCTCCATGGCCACTTCTACAATTTCCCCAAGGGCGATGTCATCGAGGTCCGGCGCGATTTTAAGGAAAATCGGCAGGGGAGCGGGCAGGGCGCTGCGGGCCTCCATCACGCCCGTTAGCAGGGCTTTGAGGGCGGCTTTGCCTTGCAGGTCTCGCAAGCGCTCGGTGTTGGGGGAGGACACGTTGACCGTGGCAAAATCGGCATGGGGGCCGATGCAGGCCAGCACACGGGCGAAATCATCGGCACGGTTTTCGCTGGTTTTATTGGCCCCGAGATTGATGCCTGCAAGCCCCGTGCGGGGGCGGGAAAGGCGGGCCGCAATGGCCTCCATCCCCTCGTTATTAAAGCCGAAACGGTTGATGGCGGCTTGGTCGGGCGTCAGGCGAAAAAGCCTTGGCTTGGGGTTGCCGGGCTGGGGGTGGGGGGTGGCCGCGCCGACCTCGATAAAGCCAAAACCGGCCTTGAGTAGCGGCCCCACAGCCACGGCGTTTTTATCAAAACCGGCAGCAAGGCCCACCGGATTAGGCAGGGATAGCCCCGCAAGAGTGCATGCCAAGCGCGGCGAGGTCATCGGGCCATGGGCTGGGCCTAGACCGAGGCGCAAGGCCTTCAACGCCACCCCGTGCGCGGCCTCGGGGGGCAGCAGGTGCAAGGCGGGCAGGGCCAGTTTGGTGAGCGCGGCCTTCATTGCATTTCGGGCGGGAAGCGGTGGCCAGCGCCCTCGATCGGCAGCGGCTTGGCCCAGAGCACGTCGGCAAGTGTGAGCGCGCGGTAGAGATGCGGAAACAGCGCGCCGCCGCGGGAGGGCTCCCACTTAATGTCGGCGCAGCCCTCGGCCTCTACCGCGAGCAGCATCAGCCCCTCAACCCCCGCGAAATATTTCGTGGCGGTTTCGGCAGCCTGTTCGGCGGTGGAGAAATGCACATAGCCATCGGTAAGGTCAATCGGCGCGCCGAGGGTTTCGCCTTTGGCTTCGAGGGCGCGCCATTCATCGGCGCGAAATATTTTGTAAATAAGCATAGGGTTCATGTGCCGCGCGGGGGCGGGTTCGTCAAGGGGGCCGGGTGGTTAAATTTTGTGATAGTTTTGCGGTAAAAGCGGGGTTTTATCTGCCTGTCTCGCGGCGAAATATTAACGAAGTGCTTACGCTTTTGGTTGATCTTACACAGAGTAACGGTGGTAATTAGAGGGGGTTGGCATGTCATTATTCGTGCAAAATATGCTGGATATTTCTACGGGGCATCTCACCGAAGATACCCGTAGGCGCATGGGGGAGGATTCTCGAAATTTTTTCGTCGGCAAACCCTGCTCGCTGCCCTTTGCGGTGAAGGGCAGTAGCTACGGCTGGTTTATTGATGTGCGCGATGCGGCAGAGCGCGCGGTTTCTGGCGCGCCCTATCCGTTTGATATTATTGACTGCTATGAGCTGGCCCTGCGGTTGGGCTGCGGCTATATTTTGTTTGACCGCGACGCCGAGCGCCATGTCGAGCTAAACTGGTATGGTGACCGTGAGCAATCTGCCTATGTGGATCCGCCTGATTCGCAAAACGCAGAAGACGGGGTTGAGTCGCCACTAACGGTAAACCATTTTAAGGCTATGCTTACCCAAGTGTGAGGGGCAAGCGATTTGAAAGTGGGATTTGACGGGGGCCGGATTGTAAAACGTGACCCATATCAATCACATAACAGGGTTTGCGCAATAATTTGCCAGATAAGTGGATATTTTTGCCGCAGCTGTTTATTTTATCACCATTTTGAAACCTATTAGGGTATAATGTCGCCGTGCATACGGGGTGTTTTATTTATTGCCGCCGTGTAGCAAGTTTTTCTCCGTATGCACACTTTTCTGATTTGGTTGTATTTTGGGGCGTCGCTTTGCAAATACTCACAGAAAAATCGCAAATAAAACACTCTATTTCACCATCTGCGCAGCCACCACGATTGCGGCCACAACCACAATGCCGCCCAGCACGGCCAGCGCGATTTTGGCTTTTGACCACGGCCGCTCGCCCTTAACCTTGCCCGATTGGCCGTTCACCACAAAGCGATAGGTTTTGCCTTGGTATTTATAGGCAGCCAGCCATACAGGCAGCAGCACATGCTTATAGGTCAGCTTGCTCAGCGCGGTGTTAAGTGCGTTGATCCGCTGCTCATCGCCGCCGATTTGTCGATGCACCAAGGCGCGAATCTCGCGTTCCATAATCGCTTCCGCCTCGGCAAACCCTTCGGCCAGTTCCACCGTGTAGGCCTCGGCGCTGTGGCCAGCGATATAGCTCGGGCTGTAGTCCATCAGCGCTGACAGGTCCCACGGGGCAAGCTTGTCGGTAAAGCGCTTGGGTAGGGATTTGGAGGCCAGCACGAGGATATCGTCAAAAAACTTTGAAACATGGCCAGAAACCCGATGCCAGCGGGTTTTGCGCACCTGACGGGTTTTGGTGACCGATTTGCCATTTTCGGTGGCGGTATAGGTTTCGGTGACATAATAGTAGGTGCCGCGCTCGCCCACATAATCGCTCTCTGATTGTGCGTCATAGGTCCAGTATGGCACATAAACCCCCTGCATTTTACGGCCCTTCTTGGCATATTCCTGTAGGTTCCCCGGGGCAAACCACAACTTGCCGAGCCATTCTGTCATCGCATCGCGGGCTTTGTCTTCGGATAGCACAAAGGGCATCACGCCTTTGGGTTTTATCTGTTTGCTCATGCGCGGTTCGACCACGATCGGGCTGGCGCAGAAGGGGCATTCTTTTGAGTAGGTATCCCCCTCAAACTCCACCTGAGCGCCGCAATTGGAGCAATCGGTGATGCGGTTTTCTTCGATATCCTCCTCGGGCAGCTCGTTGTCCAGCGCAGCCTGGAAATCCTGCTCGGTATTTGCGAGGCCAGATTGCCCCTCGCCATCAAAATCCTGCTCATGGCCGCAATAGGGGCATTTGAGCTTGTTGGCCTCTGGATCAAAGCGCATTTCAGAGCCGCACTCGGCGCAGGGAAAACGGAATTCTTCTGGTTCTTCTATGATATCGTCAGACATAACAAGGCCCCGAAAGAGGTGTGATTTCGGGGCCAGTATGCGCAAATATTGAGGGGCTGCAAGCCCTTAAGCGGGCGGCGGGGGCGGCGGTGCTGTATTGAACAGCTGCGCCAGTTCGCCAATATCGCCAGCTGGTTTCCAGCCCTCTTGGCCCGCTGACCAAACGGTGGTTTGGCGAGTCAGTTTGCCTTCCGCAACCATGCGCCCAAGGGCCGCGCGGGAAAACGGGCCACGGGTGACCCCGTTTTCAGCAATATGCCACACGGTTTCCACGGGCGGTGGTGGCGGCACAGCGGCCGGGGCGGCGGCTTGTGGCTGGGCCATACTGCCCGCCATGTTTTGTGCCATCGCCATGCCCATTCCCATGCCAAGGCCGGCACCCATGCCGCCCCCGCCATTCGGGTTGTTAGCGGCATCGCCCATGGCCTCTGCAGCGGCGAACTGGGTATATTTGTGCAAATCACCGACCACGCCCATGCTGGTGCGCTTGTCCATCGCCTCTTCCACGACGGCGGGCAGAGAGATGTTTTCGATCAGGAACATCGGCATTTCCAAGCCATATTCTGCCATCTGCGGCGATACCTGCTCCTCGATAATCTGGCTCAGGCTTTCCATATTAGCGGCCATATCCAGCACCGGAATTTTGCTGCCGGCAACGGTGTTGGTGAAGCGCGGCACGATCAGGTTGCGGATTTGGCTGCTGATTTCATCCGTCGTAAACTCACCATCTGTGCCCACGATTTCACGCATAAACGTGGCCGGATCACTGACCCTGATCGAATAGGTGCCAAAGGCGCGAATACGCACCACGCCAAACTCCGGGTCGCGGCACATAATCGGATTTTTGGTGCCCCATTTAAGGTCTTGAAAGCGCGTCGTATTAATGAAGTAGATTTCTGACTTGAATGGGCTTTGGAAGCCATGATCCCAATTTTGCAACGTGGTCATAAGCGGCATGTTGTTGGTTTCCAACATATACATGCCGGGGGTGAACACATCAGCCAGCTGGCCCTCATGGATAAAAACCGCCGCTTGGCCCTCGCGCACGGTGAGCTTGGCGCCGTATTTTATCTCGTTGCCACGGCGCTCGAAGCGCCAAACGAGGGTATCGTCGGTGTCATCCGTGTGTTCGATGACATCAATAAATTCGCCACCCAAGAAATCAAAAATGCCCATGCGGGACCTCCGTAATACAATTATATAGGGTTAACTTAAGCACTTAAGCGGGTGCAAACAATGTTTTTTCACCAAATTTCATCAATAATCCCCGCCAAAAGCGGGCGCACTTCAGCGGGGGCCATGCCACTTTGCAGGCCGGGATGGTAAAGGATTCGCAGCAAAAGCTCGTCATGGCGGGAAAGCGCCGCAAACTCCTCGTCGTCATTGAAGATCGACGGGCGGGCGGCGCGGCTATCGTTGGTCAAGCCCAAAGCCTGTGCCATTTCTTCATGCACGCAGGCATTGCGCTGGGCAATGGAATGCTCTGATTTGATCAAGATCACCGTGGCGCGGTAGCTGTCGGGGGTGCGGACATCCGATAGCGAATAGGCGGCGCAGAGCAGGTCTACCGGATTGCTGGTAAAGGCGTTTTGCACATCTCGCGGCGGGGCCGTGACATAGCGGCCAAGCTGGCGGGCCATAGCGGGCTGCTCTTCCCGGCTCAGAAAAAACACCACAAAATTAGCGCGCTCGGCATCATTGGCCACCCGCATGTCTAGCCCTGTAATGCGGGCCAAGCGGCGGGTATATTGAGCCACGGCAGAGGCGTTGAAGTTCGCGTCTGATTGCGGGGTGCTGGCCCCGTTTACCACCCGCACCCGCACCGGCATATCATAGCGGCGCAGGTTGGAGGGGGCTTCTTGCGCAACATAGCGACCATTCACGGTCTGGTATTCGTCAAAAAGGGCTATGCGCATGAAATCGCGGGCTAAATCCTCTTTGGTGAAAGGGGCATCTGCGGGGGCATATTCTGTGCGCATCCCGCCTTGGGCGCGAATTTCGGCCTCGGCGGTTGCGTAATAGGCCCCAAGGTCAAACCCCAGCGATGGCGGGGGTGGCACGGGGGCGGTGCAGGCCGCAAGGGCCAGCACCGCTGTTAGGGTGCGCCAGCGCATTAGTCGGCGGCAGAGCCGACATTATGGCCCAAAGAGGTGTCTTTCGCCTTGGCGGCCGCGAGGGTGTTTTTAAGTTCGGCCTCCATGGTTTTAAGCTCTTTTTCGGCTTCCACGCGCTTGGCTTTGCCCTCATCAGCAATGCGCAGGCTGTCCTCGATGGTTTCAATCAGGTCAGCATTGGCCTGCTTGATCGCGTCAATATCAAAGATGCCGCGCTCGATCTCCTCACGGATTTCCTTGTTGGCGATCTTGAGGTTGGCTGCGTTGGATTTGAGCAGCTCGTTGGTAAGATCATTGGCCTCATGCACCGCTTTAGCGGCATCGCGAGAGCGCGAAATGGTCACGGCCTGCGCCAGCTGGGTTTCCCAAAGCGGCACGGTGTTCACCAGGGTCGAATTGATTTTCGTAACCAGCGACTTGTCGTTTTCCTGCACCAAACGGATGGAGGGCAGCGACTGCATGGTGACTTGGCGCGTGAGCTTCAGGTCATGTACACGGCGCTCCAGGTCATCACGGGCCGAGCGCAGGTCGCGCAGCTCTTGGGCGCGGATCACGCCGTCTTGCTCAGGGGCGTCCTGCACCACTTTTTCCATGGCGGGAATATCGACCGAGTCCAGAATGCGGATTTTCTCTTCGCCCGCCGCGATGTAAATCGCCAGTTGGTCGTAGAAATCCAGCGTCTTTTCATAGAGCTTGTCGAGGGATTTGATGTCTTTCAGCAGAATAGTTTCGTGGCTCAGAAGCTCCTCGGTGATCTTGTCGATCTGGTCCTGCACCTGTTCGTATTTCGCCATAAACTCGGCTACGGGCTTGGCTTTGCCCATTAGCTTTTCCCACCAGCTCAGCTTGCGGTTCGGGTCCAGTTCATTGCTGGAAAAGCCGCGAATAGAGGTGACCATGGAGCGCAAAGCATCGCCTGCCGGCCCCGTATCCTTGTTGCGCACACCGGCCAGCATTTCCTGCGAAATCACTTGCAGCTCGGCTTGGGCCTTGGAGCCGAACTGGATGATCGACTGGGTGTTGCCCATATCCAGCTCGCCCATGGCGCTATCAATAGCGGCCTTCTCGGCGGCGTCGGCTTGGTCTACCACGATCAGCTCGCCCTTAACTTCCGGCAAAAGCGCGGCGGTTACGGCTTCTACTTCCTTCAGGCTGGTTTCGGCCTTTTGGCGCACATCTTCAGTCATAAATATCTCCCTTTGGGTCTAATCCTTGGCCAAATGGCCCTCGTTTTGTAATCTTTCCTGCAGCACTTCGATCTCGATATCGAGATCGGACTGGTTATCTTGCAGCATCAACTGGCGCTCGCCGTTAAAGCTGGTTTCGAGGTCGGAAATTAGCGCCACGAATTCGGCCTGTTTGGCGGAGTCCTTGGAGCGGCGGTTCAGCTCGGCAAATTTGATGGTGGCATCACGGGCGCTGCTCAAATACACCCCCATATATTTGCGCGCCCGCCTCAGGTCGCGGGGGTCTTCCTCGACCGTGCGCAGCATTTCGCGCACCGAATCCAGCAAGCTGCCGATTTTCCGGTTGACCGCGCGGATGTTAATCCCCTCTGCCGCCGCCTCTATTTCGGCCATAAGCGCCTCGGCTTTATCCACGGCGCGGGCCACACGGTCGGTTTCATATTCGTTAAAGCCGGGCAGGCCCTTGCGTTTCATCGGGTCAAAGCCAAAGGCCACCAGATGCGCGGCCACGGCCAAGGCGCCAAAGCCGATGCCGGTAAACATGCCTTGGCCCCAGCCAAACCATGTGGTCAGGAACACCGCGGTGCCGGAGAGCGCCGCCGCAATCAGCTTGCGCGGAAACATTGGCGGGCGGGCGATTTTGCGCTCGTTATAGGCGGCCTCGGCCTTTAACCCCTCACGCAATGTCCATGCCGCCAGCACAAAAAGCGCGAAGCTGCCAAAAGATATGGCCGCGCCGATGGGCGAGGCGCTGGTGATTTTACTGAAGCCCTCAAGCAGAAGCGGGAAGGCGGCCAGAAAAAGCAGCGTAATGGCAAAGCCACCGGGCTTTTTTCGGATGCGGATTTTCGCAGGCTTACGCGCCTCGATGCGTGGCTCGTTTGTGGGGGCATCGGGGCTATGGTCGCCGCCAAACCGCTGCGCGGCCATTAGGAGATCCACCCGTGAGCACCGGCCGAGACCGTCCAGATCAGGGCTAGCAATATCCAATATCCGATACGTTGAATGGTTTTCTCAGACATGCGGTCTCCGCTCGATTATGCTGCTTTGCCCCAATATAGAGGCAAAGCGCGTGGTTTTCTAGTCATCTGCTTTAAGCTTACGTTGCGTCGCCAGCTTCTTTTGAAACTTGCTTTGAATGGCCTGCACCACAAACAACACCGCGATAGAGAAGTAAAATGTTGTTTTATCAAGTGGTTGCACCGCAAAGCCAAATAGTGTCAGGTGGCCCTCATGCCCGCCTTCGCCCAGCAGCACAATACCCACGATCAAGAGCACAAACAGGCCCAACACCTCATAGGTGCGGTTTTTCTTGATGAATTCCGCCACGGCGTCGGCCAAAAGCATCATGGCAATACCTGAAATCAGAATGGCGGTGGCGAGCACGGGGAACACATCGGTAATGGCCAGCGCCGAGAGTACCGAGTCAAAACTGAAAATCAGGTTCATAAACACGATCAGCGCAATCACCGAAGCGGCAGATTTGGGTTTTTTTGTATCCATGCCGTCTTCGATATGTTCGATGGCCAGTAGGTGGCTGATCTCTTTCACCGCCGTATACATGATAAAACCGCCACCAAACAAGAACACAAGCACCGAGAAGTTAAAGCTGCCTTCTATGATGCCGGTCCAGTTGATGGTGAAAAACGGCGCTTCCAGCAGTTCGATAAGTTGCATCATTACGAAAAGCAGCACAACCCGCAGGCCGACAGCGATTAAAATACCGTATTTGCGGACGCGGGCTTGGTCAGCCTCGGGCGCGCGGCGGGATTCTATGGAGATGTAGAGCAGGTTATCAAAGCCCAGCACGGCTTGCAGGAAGATGAGCACGCCAAGATTGGCGAAATTGGTAAGGGTGAATAGGTCTGTCATCGGGGCCTCGTATGCTATGCCAAAGTTGGCCGACACAAAGCCATATTTTTACCAAGAGTGCAATAGCGCAGGGGGGGGCGGCGGTGGCGGCGCAGCCAACCTAGCGCCGCTTGGCCGGGTGGCACCTGCGCCGCGCGGGGCCGCCGCGCTTGTGGCCTGTTATGCTGGAACGGTGGCCAGCATGGCGGGGCGGGTGGCAAATGTGGCCTCCCATGCTGCCAGTTGCGGGGCTGTTTCACGCCAGTTTCGGCCGTCGTGGCGGAAATCAATATACCCCAGCGCGCAGCCCACGGCAATGCTGGCCATGCTCATCGGGGTGAGCGCGGCGGTTCGGGTTTCCAGATGCGCCAAGGCACGGCTGATTTTCAGCCATTGGGCCTCTATCCATTTTGGCGATTGTTGGGCTTCAGCGCGTAGCCGCTGCTCATAGGTCATTAGCACGGCGGCATCGAGCATCCCGTCGGCCATGGATTCCAGCGTGAGCACCGGCCACAGCGCCGCGCCTTCGGGGTAGAGCTTGTGGCCGTCATGCAGGGTATCCAGATACTGTGTGATCACGCGGCTATCAAACAGCGCCCCCGCATCAGTGAGCAGGCAGGGCACCTTGCCCAGCGGGTTGGCGCTTGGCACCACGTCGCCGGGGGTTAGCGGGGTGATCGCCACGGTTTCCTTTTCTACGCGGCTATCCAGCCCTGTTTCCAGCAGCAGCACGCTCACTTTGCGCACAAAGGGCGAGGTGCCCGAGTATATGAGCTTCATAATTCCTCCATCAGGGCCGCGAGGGCCGCCGTTTCTGCGCCTATCGCGCTGTGTTTCAAACCTTCAACCGCGCCCTGCACCGCCGCTGCGGGCTTGTTTTGCCCGAGCTTCCAAGTGGCATCAATATCGGTTATCTCCAACTCGGCCGGCACCAGCATACGCATCATTTTCGCGCGGGCATCCAAGCTCACCTTGTCCAGATCCCACACTGGCTTGGGCAGCAAGCGGCGCTCGAATTCACCCGAGAGCGCCCGCAGGTGTGGCTCCAAGGCCTCGGCCTCCAGCATTCGCAAGATGCCACGAATATGCACCGCCACATAGTTCCATGTCGGCACCTGTTCTGGCACGCCATACCAGTCGGGCGAGATATAGGCATCCGGCCCGCTCACCGCCAAAAGCGCCGGCCCCGCTGCGCGCGCCACGGGGTTGGAGCGCAACATGTGGAAGGCCACGCGGCTATGGTCTGCGTTAAAAACAAAGGGCAAATGCGCGGCCAGCGGGCCGTTTTCACCATTCACACTCAGCACACCAAAGCCGCGCTCTTGCGCAAAGATCAGGCTTTTTTCATGGTCGTCAGACCGGAATATCGGGTTGGGATGCATAGGGGCACGCTAGGGCTTCCCGCGACGGCGTCAAGTTAATTGTGCGCGGTAGGCCGCGAGAATTACCCGCCCGACCATCAAATCAAGATGCGCGCCACCACCGTTTTTGAACAGGGTGATGTCCTCGGGGCCGGTGCGGCCCGTCGCCCCATGCACAAGGTCATAAAGATCGCCGTGAATATCGCTGCGCGTAATCGCCCCGCTGGCCAGCGGGATCATGAGCTCGCCGATATGCGCAACAGTCGTCGCCACACTATCCACAAATATCCGGCTCTGCTGCAAGGCCGCATCATCCGCCTCGCGCATGTCTGCCGTGAACGCGCCGATCAAATCCACATGCTGCCCTGCCCGCAGCCATTCGCCTTTGAGCACAGGCGTCTTGGACATCGTCGCCACGGCTATAATATCCGCCCGCGCCACAGCCGCTGGCAGGTCTGCCTCCGCCCGCACCCCCGTGCGCGCCGCCAGCGCTTCCGCCCGCGCCGCTGTCCGGTTCCAAACCTCCACTTCCAACTCGGGAAACAGCACCGGATACGCCGCCACCAGCCCCTCGGCCACCGCCCCCGCGCCGATCACCAGCAAGCGCTTGGCGTCTGGCCGCGCAAGAATTTTCGCCCCCAGCAGGCTATCGGCCACCGTTTTCCAGCGTGTCACTAAAGCGCTGTCTATCACCGCCTCAACGGCCCCTGTTTTATCATCAAACAGCAGCATCGCCCCTTGCACCGAGGGGGTGTGGCCTGGAAACACTGTTACCGATTTCACCGCCACCCCCAGCCCGTCAATCCACGCCGCGCGGGAGAGCAGCACATCATCCCCGCGATGCAAAAACTGGTCACCAATCTCGGGCCGTGCCCCTAGGTGGCCCGCCCGCAAAGCCGCTACCATTTCGGGCCAGTTCAGCGACACATCCTTGGCCGTAATATATGGAATTTTCATGCCCTTGCTCCGTAAGTGGTCGCCCCCAGCCTAGCGCCTCGGGCAGTCAGCAACAACCGCCGGAAGCGCACAATTAAGGATTGTGCTTGCGCCTTCATTCACACTACATTGCGAGATAAAGGAGCCAAAATGACCACAGATTTTCACAATTCCAATTTCTTTAAAGCCGCCGCGCAAGCCTATATGGTTAATTTCTGGACAGCCCTTGGTGTAGCAACCGCTCTGGTGCTCCTAGAGTGGCTCACGCT